>OBXM01000253.1_pt1 | contig 66108 bp, 50 predicted proteins | sample 1538141 | NCBI WGS metagenome assembly OBXM01 (sample SAMEA2580153, study PRJEB22360) | human gut metagenome | biome: human gut; feature: human-associated habitat; material: faeces | place: Denmark | collected 2008/2010 | reverse complement strand
CGGCGGGTTTGCGCGGGTGGACGCCAGAGACAGGAGGACAATCCTCTGGTATGGCGGCGGTTTTCTCGATCTGATCGGTTATACGAAGACAGAATTTGAACAGGAGCTGCATTCCCAATGTACCTATGTGCATCCGGATGATATCGAACAGATCTCCGATATCATGGAGCAGTCACGGTTCACCGGCAGACCCACGGCGGCAGAAGGACGTATCGTCACCTTTCATGGGGTTCTTAAGATACTGGCGCTGTCCTTCAGCTTTGTCAGTGCCGAGGACAGCTGGGATGGCATCCCGTCCTACTACAGTGTGGGACTCGATGTGACCAGGGAGCGCATGGAGCAGGCGCGGCAGAGACAGGTGCTGGAGGATGCCTGCAAGACAGCCCAGATTGCCAACGAGGCCAAGACGAACTTCCTCTCCTCCATGTCCCATGATATCCGCACGCCGATGAATGCCATCATAGGCATGTCCGTCATCGCCAAGGCAAACTTAGACTCTCCGGAAAAGACACAGGATTGCCTTACAAAAATCAACACGGCCAGCCGCCATCTGCTGAATCTGATCAATGAGGTGCTGGATATGTCTAAAATTGAAAGCGGAATGATCGATTTGTCATCTGAAGAAGTCTCGCTGCCAAAATTGATTGAAGACGTGATGGATGTATTCCGTCCCCTGGTCGCGGAAAAACATCAGACGCTTCAGGTAAATGCCAATCGTGTCCACCACGAAAAGGTGGTGACAGACGGCGGGCGCCTGCAGCAGGTACTTGTCAATCTTCTGTCCAATGCCATCAAATATACGCCGGAAGGCGGAACCATCGGACTGCGAATCCAAGAAACTCCTTCTTTTGCAAAGGGAAAGGGACAGTATTCCTTCGTCGTAACCGACTCGGGAATCGGTATGCATGAGGACTTCATCCCGCATCTCTTCGAGCCCTTCACCCGGGCAGACGACGCCGGCATTCACAATATCCAGGGCACCGGCCTCGGCATGGCAATTACGCAGAACATCGTCCGCATGATGAACGGCACCATTGAAGTGAAAAGTACTCCGGGGAAAGGCAGCCAGTTTGTCGTTGCCGTTACCTTTGATTTATGCGAAGAGTCAGAGACAGATGATGCAGAACTGGCCGGGCTGCCGGTTTTGGTCGTAGATGATGATCAGATCCTGTGCGAAAGTGTTTCCGAAATTCTGAACGAACTGGGTATGCAGTGCAGCTGGGTGCTGTCCGGAAGGGAAGCCGTCGACCGTGTTGCCGCGGCTCATGAAGCGGCGGAGGATTTCTTTGCTGTAATCCTGGACTGGATCATGCCCGATATCGACGGTCTGGAGACCTTAAAACGAATTCGAAAAAAAGTTGGCATCGACATGCCGATTATCATCGTATCCGCCTATGACTTCTCTGAAATCGAGGATAAATTCCGTCTGGCCGGTGCGGATGCCTTTATCACAAAGCCGCTGTTTAAATCAAAAATGGTACATACCTTCCACAAATTTTGCAGAATTGACCGTTCCGACGCCCGGAGCGCCCTGCGCGAGAGATCAGATGCCGCCTTGGACGGTAAGAAGCTCCTGCTGGCAGAGGACAATGAGCTCAATCGTGAAATCGCAGTCGAACTGCTGGAAACGCACGGCCTCCTGATCGATACAGCGGAAAATGGTTCCATCGCAGTCAAGAAATTTGAAGCCTCCGCTCCCGGAGAGTATGCCTGTATTCTGATGGATATACAAATGCCAGTAATGGATGGATATAAGGCAACGAAAATGATCCGGTCCCTGGAACGGGAGGATGCCCGCACCATACCAATCCTGGCCCTGACGGCCAATGCATTCGCCTCCGATATCGGAAAGGCTCACAGTGTGGGGATGAACGACCATATTGCCAAGCCTATTGATATCGAAATTCTTATGGAAATTCTGCGGCAGTGGATTGGTTAGACGGAATAACAGGCCACATATCCGATCCGGCTGTGCCAGCCCCAGCCGCTCCGAAACCACCAGCTTGAATAGTTCGGTAAAGAAAAACACTGTCTGTCAACGGCAGTGTTTTTCTTTCGTCCCTGTTGCAGAATAGCATCGATAGTAAATAAAAGGAAATATGCATTTGTCACAGCTCGAAAAGGTTATACTCTCTTACGCAGTTCATCCGCCGCTTCGGATCCACTCCACCCATACCGAGTAATATTTTCCCAGAATATGCGCGCCATCAGTGGAATAAGCCACAGACAAATTTCCGTTCTCATCGTCAAAGAGGCTGTTGACATCAATATAACGGCAGCCGGTATCTTCCGCTATAGTTTTAATAGATTTATTTAAGGCATCAATTCTCTGGTTATTAAAAATATTGCTTTTGGCGGCTTTTTCCCCTGTTACGTGTAAATTGGCCTCAAGCACCAGGGCTGCCGCAGGCTGCTCTGCGCGGATTCTCTCCACGACTGAACGGTATTGATTGACAATCGCCTTATCTTCATATCCCAGCTCGTTGATACCCAGCATGAGATAAATCGTTCGATAGTTTTCCGACGCCAACACTTCCTCCAGCGTCTTATTCTCGCCGCCTTTCACGGAAACCCGAGCCTCAAAGAGATCGAATACCGACATACCAGAATTCGCAAATACATCCGCCTGCCCTAAATCACCATACTCGGAAAGCCCCACAGTCCGTGAATCTCCTATAAACAACACACTGGAAAAATCTTCATTAATATCACTCCCACTTGTCGCCGTTTCTCCTGTCTCAGGAGATGCTGGCGTACTCTCCGTCATTTCTGCGCTCTGTGCCTCCACCATACGGTTGTCCGCAGGCACTGCCGCCGTCTCCTGGGCTATCGGTTCGTTTTTCGGTATATCCATTGACAGTTTCGTGGCTGCCATGACAATTATACTGCCTGTCAAAAGAATACTGTACCAATATCTTCTCATCCCACACCTCCGCCTTCAATCATAAATCTAAAATCTGAAATATAAAAACGGATCGTCCATTCCAATACGTATACAATACACACACGCCCAGAAAACGGCCAAAAGCACAACTGCCGTAACCAGGGAGTATTTATGCCGATTATAAATCCGATAGGGGATATCCGTCATAAACAGAAGCCCAGCCGCAATGGAGACCGCGTAAAGTTTTCCATACTTCAGATAATCCCCGCTGAAATAGAAAAGGCTCTGTTTCATTAAAAATGGGAACAGTCTCTGGAAATACAGCAGGATCTGTCTGACGTCAGTAACGGCAAATACAAGCCAGGTCAAAGGAATCGTAAGCATCATATAAAGATGTCCGATCACCCGCCGCCGTTCCAGCACCCGAAGCAGTCCAAGGCGCTCGATGGACATAATCAGGAACAGCAGAAGCCCCCATATTATAAAGTTCCAGCTGGCTCCGTGCCAGAATCCGGTTAAAAGCCAGACTGCCAGCAGATTCCGAAAGGTCAAAAGGGTCCCTCTCCGATTTCCTCCCAGAGGAATGTACACGTACTCCCGGAACCAGCTGCCGAGAGTTATATGCCATCTTCGCCAGAATTCCGTCATGGACAGGGACATGTATGGATGATTGAAGTTATTCGGAAGCTTAAACCCCATCATAGTGCCCAGTCCCTTTGCCATGAGTGAATACCCGCAAAAATCAAAATAAATCTGCAGGCTGAAGGCTGTAAGAGCGAGCCAGGCCAACGGGGTGGAAATGCTCTCATAACCAATCGTCTGCACTTCAGTCCATAAGCCGCCCACCCGATTTGCCAGGAGTACCTTAAAGCCCAAACCAATGGTGAACTCCCTCAGCCCATCCTCAATGGCGCGGAAGGTAACCTTCCGTCTGCCAATCTGTGCCCGCATAGAAGAATACGTCACAATAGGACCTGCAATCAGCTGCGGGAACATGCTGATATACATGCCGAAGCCAACCATAGACCGCTCATAGGGAACTGTCTTTCGATACACGTCCACCAGATATGAAACAGCCTGAAAAGTATAGAAACTGATACCCACCGGAAGTACCGGCGCAAAAACCGGCAAATGCAGTGAAATCCCCGCTCTTCCCAGAAGCAGATTGACGTTTTGGGCGATGAAGGCAGAATATTTGAAAAGGATCAGCCAGGAAAGGTTATAGATTATACCGCAAACCAGCCACCTCTTCCGCATCCTCCCCAGCCTCCGCCGTCCTATCAAAAGCCCGATTCTGTAGTTGACCAGAATAGAAAGGACCAGGAGAACAAAATAAAAAGGGGTATCCCTGACCCCATAAAAATAAAAGCCAAGGCTTCCCGCAAAAAGCCAAAAATTCTTCCAACTGCATGGGATTATGTAGTAGATCATCAAAAATAGCGGAAGAAACCGAAATATAAATTCTAAACTGCTGAATACCATATTTACCCTCTCATTTGTAAATTCCTGCTTCTTTTTTAGACAAATGATGAGGGCAAAAAGTTGCAAATATCCTGTTTTTTTGAAAACAATTCAAAGATACATACGATAAACAGATAAGAGAGGCAGCATTTTCCACCGTCACCTGAAGATTTTCGTTAAACAGATCTCTCCGGTCACTCTTCACTCATATGCAGCTTTCTATCCTCCAATTTACAGTACATCGACATCCCGCTGGCCAGTATCAGCAGGCTGATAGCCACTGTACGGATCGGACTGAAAAATGAGAGCGCCCGATTGATAATGGAGAAGCTTGCCAGTCCGATGCTCCCCAGATATGCCCCGACCAGACGTGAGACCAGTCCGTTTCCAATTATGGAGAACCAGCCGAGGGCGCCTCCAAACAGAATAACTACAAGCACCTCACTCGCAATGGAATTCCCGCCTCTCTCCAACTGCCCCGCCAAAATGACAGTCAAAATTCCATGGATCACCAGATACACAGCGCTGCCGGCCAAAAGATACGGCACAGGGAACACAGTTCCCTCAAAATCCGGCGCCATGGACAACGCCATAATCTGCCTCTGGCCCATGGCCACGATCGCCTCTAACAAAAAATATCCCACATGAATTCCCAAAGAGATCCACATCAGCCTGATAATACTCTCACGTTTCATCTAACTTCCTCCTCCATCACCTTCCGCATATAAAGGATACCTTCCAAATTCTCAATCATATTATAGGAGCCGCTGTTCCGTCAGCACAAATGTCATCCCGTCCCATAGATAAATATTCTCCAGGTCCGATATATTCTTGGCCTGCTCCAAATCCGACGATCCATCTGACTTCAATCCCACCGTTCCCGGTACATCGCACCTGAATAAATGTAAGTTCCCTTCTTATTCCTTACTGCAATTATATGCTATTTCCAGTTATTTTTAAATACAGAGTTCCATATTTGTGGTATATGGCATAAGAATTTATTGTCGGCACTCCAACGCCTCTGTCCTTCATTCATGAGTCAATTTAAGGGGAAGTATTTCCTCTATCTTCAACTGCAAAAACAAAGAGTCCGGCAAACCAGACTCGCGCGCCGGAGCGCGGTCACTTCAGCGGCCATATTTCCATAGCGCGTAGTCTGCATCCCCCGGCGATATTTCATAAGATGAACTTTCCTGTGAAATTGTGAAATAAAAAAGACCAGGCGAAAACGCTCACCCGATCTTTTTCAAACACCTTCCTTTTTCCGGTTACCAATGCCCCACAAGCATAACGAGAAGCTGCTCCATGAACAGGGGCTGGATCAATTTTTTCAATTCTTTATTTGAAAATAAGTGTTCTGTCATCAAATTTTCTGGTTTCCTACAGACCAGACATGTTTTTCGCTGCGGGTATCCGGTCTATTTTGTGCCATAACGCCCACCAGGCGGTGCGGCACATAAGCCTCCTCAAGGTATGCCAGTTCTTCGCCCGTCAGTTCTGTTTCCACCGCTGCTGCCGCGCCTTCAATATGGCGGGACTTTGTAGCTCCCACAACCGGGGATGCTGTCTTTGTTAAAAGCCAGGCCAGTGCAATCTCCGTCATGGATACATTCCGCCGGTCCGCCAGCTCCGCCACTCTCCCAATAATGATATTGTCCTGTTCTGCTGTTTTATCGTACTTGAGACGCGCATAGCTGTCTTCTTCCAGCCGTCTTGAAAGTTCCCCCGGATGTCTTGCCAGCCGTCCGCCAGCCAGTGCGCTGTAGGGAGTCAGTGCAATATGTTCCTCCTGGCAGTATGGAACCATCTCCCGCTCTTCTTCCCGAAAGATCAGATTATAATGCCCCTGAACGGATACAAACCTTGCAAATCCCTCCATTTCCGCCAGCGCATTCGCCTTTGCCAGCTGCCATGCAAAGCAGTTAGAGATTCCGATGTACCGTGCTTTCCCTGCTTTTACAATCCGGTTTAATCCGTCCATAATATCATAAAGTGGTGTCTGATAATCCCACATATGATAGATATACAAATCCACATAGTCCATACTCAGATTTTTCAGGCTCTTATCTATCATATGTTCGACGTGCTGCTGCCCAGTGATGCCTTCTGCAATTTCTTCCGTTGTTCGCGGAAGAAATTTCGTGGCGATTATCACCTTATCCCGCTCAGCATAATCCCGCAGCGCCCGTCCCACATACTGCTCACTGGTACCGCTCTGATAAGCGGCTGCGGTATCGAAAAAATTAATTCCCTGGTCCAGAGCCCGTTTGATAATTTCCCTGGAATGATCTTCATCCAGTGTCCAGGTATGCTGGCCGCTCTGTGAATCTCCAAATCCCATACAGCCCAGACAAATGCGGGAAACCATCAGGTCTGAGTTTCCCAATTTAGTATATTTCATGTTCTCAGCCTTCCTTCTCTCCTTCTGTATTAACTTCTTTCATTTTGCACATGCTTTCTTTCAATCTTACTTTTCAATTGCCTGTCTATACTGCTCCGCATCAACTGGTTCACACCACTCATTGCCCGTATTTTCGCCTGGGACTTCCACGGCCAGATGTGAGAACCAGCTGTCCGGCGCCGCACCATGCCAGTGTTTTACGCCTGTTGGAATGTTGACCACATAGCCCGGTAACAGTTCCCGTACCTCCCCGCCCCATTCCTGGTAATACCCACGCCCTGCGACACAGATAAGTATCTGCCCGCCGCCCTTGTCGGCACGGTGGATATGCCAGTTATTGCGGCAGCCCGGCTCGAAGGTCACGTTGAAAATACCCACCTGGTCTGCGGAAACAGGTGCTAAGTAGCTCTGGCCGGTGAAATATTCTGCAAAGCTGTCATTCGGCTCCCCAATTGGAAATATCATGCTGTCCGCGTACTCTTCTTTGGCGCTGGCGGTCACCTCACCAGCCGTCCAGACCTCCTTCGCCATGCGGAATGCCGCCCACGCCTTGGGCCAGCCTGCATAAAACGCCGCATGTGTCAAAATCTCGGCAATTTCTGTTTTTGTGATTCCATTTTTCTTCGCGGTCTCTAAATGATATTTAAATGAGGAATCCGTAAGTCCCTGCGCCATTAACGCCGTCACGGTAACCAGTGAACGGTCTCTAAGGGAAAGTTTATCCTCCCTGGACCAGACCTCCCCAAAAAGAACATCGTCATTTAATTCTGCAAATTTCGGCGCAAACGCGCCAAGTGCCTCCCGGCCTGCTGTCTGTTTTACTGCCATTTTTATATTCCCTCCTTGAATTACTCGTGGTCATTTCAGCCGCCTTCTGTCATTTCAGCCACCTGCGTATCTCCGGTTCCGCAGATCCGGCGCTTCCGCCTCGGATCGCCAGACCTTTTTTCAGCTTTGCGCCGGGACAAAAGCGGCGGATATCCGCCTCACTGCTGCCCATGCCGCTGCCCTCGTGGGTGCAAAACGGACAAATCGTTTTACCGGTGAAATCAAAATGCTCCAGAAATGTGAATACTGCCATCGGCATCGTGCTCCAGTAATTTGGAAATCCCAGATAAATTGTATCGTACTTCTCAAATTCCTCCGGATATTGCTTTAACTCCGGCCTGGCGCCCCGCCTCTGGTCCATCTGCGCCTCCGCGATGCATTCGTTGTAATCCCTGGAATACTCCTGAACTGGCTCCAGTTTAAAGAGATCGGCTCCTGTCAACCGTTGAATAATGCCTGCAGCGATTTCCGTATTGCCAACTTCCAGGTTTTTGAGCATTCCGTTCACATAGTTTTGATGCTTTCTTGAAAAATAAGCAATGAGTTCTGCCATATTACCTGCCTCCTTTTTAATTTCTGGCTTAATTATAAAACAGTATTTCTTGACACGGAATCTCCAATATGTTACTTTGGTATTAACTTATAGTTAATACTCTGTTTAGTCCAGGAGGCTGACCATGTTTAATCCCCAGCTGACCGTCTTTGTATGTGTTGCCGACTGCGGCAGCTTTACAAAAGCAGCAGAAACTCTATTCCTCTCACCGACCGCTGTAATGAAACAGATCAATGCACTGGAAAAGCATCTGAAGCTGAAGCTTCTTCTGCGCAGTGCGCACGGCGTTCATCTGACACCTGCCGGAGAAGTCATCTACAGAGATGCGCGTTTTCTGTTCGATTATTCCAGGCGTTCCATCGAGCAGGCAAGGCAGGCCATGGATGATGCCGACCGCATGTTCTGTGTGGGAACTTCCCTTTTAAATCCGGCTAAACCGTTTATGGATCTTTGGTACAGGGTCAATCGGGCCTTCCCCAATTACAAACTTCACCTGGTTCCTTTTGAAGACAATCACGAAGGCATCCTCTCCGAGATTGCACAGCTTGGTAAAAAATTCGATTTTCTGGTTGGAGTCTGCGACTCGAGACTCTGGATGGAAAAATGCAGTTTTCTCCAGCTTGGACGCTACAAAAAGATGTGTGCCGTGTCCAGAGAGCATCCCCTGGCCTGCAAACAGAATCTGGAAATCTCTGACCTCTACGGAGAAACGCTTATGATGGTTGCCGAGGGCGATTCCGGTACCAATGACTTTATCCGGAATGACTTAAATCGGAATCACCCGGAAATTCAAATCGAAGATACTCCGCATTTTTACGATATCTCAGTCTTTAACCGCTGCGCCGAAACGGAAAATGTGCTGCTCTCGCTGGAATGCTGGCAGGACGTGCATCCGGGACTTGTCACCATACCGGTAAACTGGGAATACAGCATTCCTTATGGGCTTCTGTATCCCTTGAATCCGGAGGATGATATCAGGCGGTTTGTCGATGCGGTGAGGGATCTGATTTGAGCAAGCAGCTCGGTATAAGAACCCAGAACTCATAAAACTGCTATTCCGCATTTACATTGGCAAAACAGGGAAGCCAGAGGGCAGTTTCGAATGCCTTCCTTCAATACGCTCACCACCGGCCGCCTTCAGCTCTGCAAAATCACTACCGGCCCATTTTGTATGAAAGCCCAAAGTATTTCCGGAAGTGCAGCTTTATGAATGGTTAGACTCTGTCTGGGATCCTCTTCCGATGCTCCCAGTCTCCATAGACTTCCTGGCCTCGCTGTTTTTTCCTCTTAAACGGTAATTGACCGCGTTTTGCGGGTAAACTAGCCTCTTGTTACTCTCCTCTCCCATTCATTACATTTCCGCTCCCATTCACGGCATATTCTTTACATACACCCCTTCATTATGTTAAAACTATGACATGTCTATATGATAAATATAAGGAAAAGGATACTATGTGGAGCGGCAGCGGACTGAAACAGGCCGCTGAATATTAAAAAACCGAAATGGATTATGGAGGAACTCAAATGAATGAAAACTGGAAAAGAAACAACAAAAAAATGATTATGCTGATCATCTTAACATTGACCATCGGAGCCGCTTTGTTTATCGTTTTCTGCTTTGATTTATTTGACTTCGCCCAACTATTGGCGAAAGGAAGCAGCATAACCTCCGAAGGCATGAAATTGTATGGGGAAATCTTCAGCATTTCTATTTTAGTTCTTTCATTTGCTGCACTGTATCGTAAAATTAAGGAAGACCCTGAGAAAATATTTGTTAAAAGCCTTAGAAGATATGCCAACACCACACAGAATCCGGATGCCGCTGTAGAGAGGCTCAAAAAAACCTGGGAAAGTGGTGAACAGCTGCGAGACTGGTGCCGTATGGATGAGAAATATATCATCGAATGTATCAATGGCCCCTGTTATGCAAATGTGATACCGATTCAGGAGGTGGTTTGGGTGCATAAAACAGTAACACGGTTAAATGCCGTCATAAAAACGAATACGTCCCTGATTGTGCACTATGCTAACCATAAAGGAGGCAGCATCTCCATAAACGAAACGACAGTAGATTATATTCTGCAGCAGTTTATGGAGAAGCACCGCGAAATTGTCGTGGGATACAATCGGGAAGTGGAAAAACTCTACTTAAAAGGGGATATGGCGGGTCTCAAAGAATATGCCCGTCAGCAGCGTATGGACACTCGCTGATTTAATATATTAAATATCTTTTTAATAAGCGTTTCAATTCTTTTACATCGATAGGCTTTGCTATATGGGCATTCATACCGGCCTCCAGGCAACGCTGTATATCATCAGAAAAGGCATCTGCACTCATGGCAATGATTGGGATAGATAAAGCATCCGGGTGATTTAATCCCCGGATTATCTTTGCAGCCTCATACCCTGTCACATGTGGCATTCGGATATCCATAAGAATGGCATCGTAATACCCCGCTGGTGAGCTCTGGAACATATCCAGGCAGATCTGTCCATCCTCTGCCCAATCCAGTTCTACGCCCAGGTCAGATAATAATTCACTCGCAATCTCCCAGTTAAGCTCATTATCCTCGGCAAGCAAGATACGGCATCCGGACAGATCAATATTTTGATTCAATTTCTGGCCGTGGTCCGTTTCAATGTCCATATATTGACACAAAGCATGATACAGTGTAGATTTGAAAAGTGGCTTGGAAATAAAACCACTAATACCTGCTTCACGGGCCTCCGCCTCAAATTCACTCCAGTCGTATGCAGAAATCAGCAGAATTGGCACTTCATCTCCCAGATTACGCCGGATTTCTTTTGCAGCCTGAATCCCATTCATACCAGGCAGTTTCCAATCTAATAGAATAATTTGATAATCATCTCTTTTTTTATGGTGTTGGATTACCAGTTCTATTGCCTTTTCTCCACTTAATGCCCATTCTGCTTTTATTCCGATGGATTTTAGTACGTCCATGGCTGCCTTACCTAATAATTCGTCATCATCAACCACCAGCATATTCCACGATGGAAGAACCATATCCATTTCCACTGCAGCCGCTTTTTCAAAATCAAACGTAAGAAAAAATTCGCTTCCTTTATCAGGCTCACTTTTTATATCAATGGTTCCTTTCATTGCGTCTACAATGTACTTAGTAATCGCCATTCCCAAACCGGCACCTTCAGTTTTATGTATTCTGGTTTCATCCGCACGGCTGTAGGATTCATATATTTTTTTCAGAAAATCCGGCGACATACCGATTCCATTATCCTTGACCTTGATGTAAATTCGGACATAGTCTTCTCCTTTCGGAGATTTTTCTTCAGAAAGGGATAACTGTATCGAGCCGCCCTCCGGTGTATACTTCGTTGCATTTGATAAGAGATTTAGTAAAACCTGGTTTAAACGAACACCATCGCACCACACATTTTCTGTCAGGATATTTTCAACATGTATGTCAAAGGTTTGCTTTTTACTCTTAACCTGTGGCTGCATAATATTAACAATTCCTTCAACAACCTCCTTTAATGAAATTTGTTCTGTTGTTAACGTTAATTTACCACTTTCTATTTTCGACATATCCAAAACATCATTGATCAGCCCTAATAAATGTTTACTCGATAATGTAATTTTTCTAAGACAATTCTGTACCTGTTCCCGGTCATCTATGTGGGCTGTGGCAATCGCGGTCATGCCTACGATTGCATTCATGGGGGTACGGATATCATGGCTCATATTAGCTAAAAATTCACTTTTGGCTCTGCTTGCCTCAAGAGCCACCTGACGGGCCTCCTCCAATTCATGCAGCTGAGAACGGGTTATGGAGAAATACCATCGAAAGATCAATGTCAGGATCATCAAAACTGATGCACAGGCTAACAACGTCATCACCATACGCTGACTGCTCAGACGGTCTATCGTACCACTCAATACACTGTAAGGCATTACTGCTACCAGATACCACTCAGAATAAGGTAATGGCGTGCCATAAATTTGTCGTGTTTCATCGTTTATTTCAAGTATTGCAGCATACTCTTTATGCGCTCTTAGAGCAAGGCCGAAGTCTTCAATAGTATTTTTTGCAAATGACTTATCTGTTACAGCGGCAGGTTGATTTTGTAATTGTTCAAAAAAATCCAATAACTCTGTGTTGGGATTTTGTATGACAAAACTGCCGTCTGGTCGAATAATATGATAATACATCAATTGATTTTCGTCCGCCAGAGAAAGGAAACCAGTGATATACTCCAACGGGAGAGCAGCCACCAGGCCGATACTGTTGCCACCGTCCTGCATCGGATAAGCGGCTTCAATGCCAAACAGTACCACTTCATTACCAGTCGAATCAATACCTACAGCGACTTTCTGTTCCCCCTGTATTAATGATTGTATAAAAGGATCCGGATTAATCGGCTGTATGGGCTGTCCATAAAGCATTTCAAGTTTTCCCCCGGCAGAACAGAGTGCTACATAGTCAAAATCTCTGACTTGTGCCCTGTAAACAAGTTCCTCATATAGTTTCTCTTTGTCTCTATTATCCGATGAAACTACGGAAGCAATACCACAGACCTGACTAAAACGTAATTCAATAACACTTTCGAAATGTCCGGACATTTGTTCATTCATTCCAGACATGTATATTTCACCAACTTCACAGATGGTGTCTCGGCTTTTTCGGTTCATATAAATTCCCAGCAGGCTGAAAACAGCAATACTAAAGATCAGAAGTCCGATAAAGCTATATATAAGAAATCGTGCTGCAGCATTCTTTTTATCATTACCCATTGATGCTATCACGTTCATAATCACATTCCCTCCGTTTAGATGAAGTCTCTGCTGCCCTTATCCTCGTTAAGGAAACATATGGTCACTTTATTTTTTGTATTTTTTGACTGGTACATCATATTGTCTGCAGCTTTGAAGAGTTTCTTTGTAGTTCCGCTTCCATAAGATCCGCCTATGCTTACAGACATATGTAATTCAGGACAGTCCTCAATTATCAATCTATCGACAGAGTGCCTGATCCTCTCCAGTTTTTTCTCGAATATATCCGGGGGAATACTGAAAAAGATAATTACAAATTCATCTCCACCATAACGGATTACGGCATCTGTTTTTCGTACACAGGATAAAACAGTTTGCGCAATTCTCTGTAACACGATATCGCCTGCATCGTGGCCATAATTATCATTGATATATTTAAAATTATCTACATCTATTACAACCATCGCCTGAATATCATCTGCGCCTTGAAAATGCTCGTCATAATACCGGCGATTGTAGACGCTGGTTAACGAGTCAATATATAGTAATTGCAGTTCCCTCTGTTTACGAGACAGGAAGGTGTATTTTTCATAGGAAAATAACCTGTCATAGTCTATTTTATGTCTTATGCTCTGAATATTTTCAGTCTCCTGTTCAGAAGAGATATCCATAAGCTCACTTTCAAGTGTGTCAGCAATTTCCTGCAGACACCGTAAAAGAATAGGATTAAATGCACCACATTGTCCTTCCAGAATCATTTTTAAAGCCTCTTCATGTGAATAAGCTTTTTTATAGCAGCGCTCACTGGTCAAGGCATCGTATACATCGGCCAGCGCGACCACCTGGGCAGCTATGGGTATTTCTTCCCCCTTTAATCCATCCGGATAACCATTGCCGTCATACCTTTCGTGGTGCCATCGGCAAATCTCAGTAGCTACTATGACGAGCGGGGCTTCCTGCTGCTCAATGGGCAGGTCTAACAGCATATTGGCTCCGATCATTGAATGAGTTTTTATCACTTCAAACTCCTCTGCTGTCAGACGTCCATGTTTATTCAATATTGTATCTGAAATGGAGATTTTCCCAATATCGTGCAGCCCGGAAGCAGTGCTGATTAAAGAAATATCTGCTTTGGACAAAGGATATTGATCTGTAAGCCGGACCAGCTGCTTTAGCAAATATTTTGTAATAGTATTCACATGCAATATATGTAAGCCGCTCTCCCCATTACGGAATTCCACAATATGAGACAGAATTGAGATCATTAGCCTATTATTATTTTCCTGCTCGTGAAACTGTTCTGCGATAATTTTCTCAAGACGCTGCTGGCGTGCATATAAAAACATCGTATTAGAAATCCGGCGCTGGACAATGGTCGAATCAAAAGGACGGCTGATATAGTCAAACGCCCCCAAATCGTAGGCTCGCTTTATATTCGCAGGGGAATCATCAGCCGAAATCATAATAACAGCAAAGGTATCATTCCAGTGGTATTTATTTATGTAGGCCAATACTTCAAATCCATCCATTTCAGGCATCATAATGTCAAGAAGCAGAAGGGAATAATCTGTTCTATGCCTTGAAAGGAGAGAAATTGCTTCTGCACCATTTTCAGCCTCCGCCACATCATATTGTTCTTCCAGGATATCTATCAAAAGCGCGCGGTTCATTTCTGAATCGTCTACAATTAAGATTTTTTGTTTTTCCATGGCTTTTAATCTCTTTCATAATAATTTTCCGTTTTTATTATAACTATTTACCTGATATATTGGCAACAGCCATATTGGTAAGGTGTGCAAATAGGTTAGCGTTTTTTGATACTGACAAAACTGGTTTGTCATGGTATAATTCAGGCAGAAAGGAGGCGGGTTATGAAACCACAAGAAACAAAATTCACTTTTGTATATAATGAAATTAAGCAGTGTATTTTGGAGGGCCAAATACCTCCTGGAAATGCCTTGCCGTCTTCAAGGATGTATTGCGAGCAATTTCATGTTAGCAGATATACGATTAACCGTGTCTTTGACGCATTGCGCGCGGAGGGGCTGGTTACTATTCTGCCTCGTCTTGCACCAATTGTTGCTTCAAAAAAAGATACTTGTAATTCAACAAGTACTGTTTACGAGATTTTAAAACAAAAGCAGGGCATTTTACAGATATATCAGACTTTTGCTCTCATACTTCCTTCACTTATGGTTTTTTCTTTGCAGGGCTGTGATGTGGAGATAATGCCCCACTATAAACAGGCTATGAAAGCATTGCGTTTGGGATATGCCTCAGGAGGCTGGTCTTCTCCTTCTAAATTAGGATATGATATATTAAGAACAGGTGGGAATTCCTTGTTCAGCGAACTCTATTCTACATTTGGTCTTCATAATAAGCTTGCATTCTTTACAGAAAATTGCCCCTATTTCTCTAAGCACTTTTTGGAGGGGTCTGTCTCTGTAACCAGTATTATTATAGATACATTAAAGGACAATGATCCACTCACAAAGTACAGACAGTTATCAACTATGTATCAGGAACTTACGGATACCATTGAAAAAACTTTAAATTACCTGGCAGAGACAACTCCAAAATGTCCTGCACAGACTAATTTAAAGTTTTCGTGGAATCCTATGCGCGGTCAGGATTATTATTACTCAAAAATCGTTGATGATATCAATCTAAAAATCGGCCTTGGAGAATATCCTGTTGGAATGTATCTCCCGTATGAAAAGCAACTGGCCAGCCAGTATGATGTCTCTTTATCGACAGTCAGAAAGGCATTATCAGAGCTGGAACAGAGATGCTTCGTAAAAACGTTAAATGGCAAAGGCACGGTAGTTATAGAACCAGATGATATGAAACTTCATCAGCTGGCGCTTAATTCCGGGTACGTAGAAAAGGCAGTACGTTACCTTCAGGCCTTACAGCTAATGGTATTAATTATTCGTCCGGCAGCTTTAGTTGCAGCTCCACAGTTTACCCAGGCAGAACTGAATGAGTTAGCAGACCGTTTTACTTCTCCAGATTCTATTTATTTAACGGATATTTTGGAATCCATAATGAAACATACCACGTTAGAACCTTTATCTGTTATATTATCTGAAACCAATCACCTTCTTGAATGGGGACACCATTTTGCATATTATCCGTCCAAGAAACATACACTTTCACATCTTAATAAGCAGGTCATTCTGGCGTTTCAGCAGTTAAGAGAAGGGAATGCGGTCTCCTTTGCAGATGGCATAGCAGATTGTTACCGCTTCAATTTGGTTCATATGAAAAAGCGCATGGTAGAAAAATATAAATTTCATAACGCAGCCAGTATTCGGATTCCAGAAAACTACTAGTTGTCCGGACTGTGCAGTTTACTATTCTTCCATCCTGTCTCAATCGCCGCATTACAATCCGCATCAAGCGCCTCGGCTGCCTCCTCGGGCGTTATGGTCCCGGCAAGCAGCTTGTGGATATGCGTGTAGAATACGTCGCGGACACCGCGCCAGTTTGGGTTGTTCGCGGTAAAATCCACCGTATTGGCAGTGTTCGCAGTATAGGCCTCCTGCATAAAAATGTGCTTGCTCACACGTTGTGCAGTGGCGTTGCTGGCAGGGATTCCTACCTGCGCGTAGTTCATGAGTTCCTCATCAGACATGAAATAACGCAGAAAATCCTTGGCAGCCTGGACCTTCTCCGTGTCGCCATTGTCAAAAATCTCGAAACCGGTGACAAACGACGTATTATATCCCTTCCCATCCGGACTGGGGAAGTTGGCAGTTCCTGTCGAGTTCCTGTCCATACTGGGCAGCGTGGCGCTGTTTGCCATGTATATGGCAAGCTGGTTATTGATAAACAGATCGCTGCAGTCAACAATCTCCATATTCTCACAGCCGGCTGGAAAATAACCCTTTTTATAGGAATCCGCGATCCACTGCAGGGCGGCAATTCCCTCTTCCGTATTGAGATTAAAACGGCCATTTTCGTCAAAGAAGTGACTCCCCTTACTGCGCAGTAAAGTCATGATATGCGTGTCCCCCTGGTCATTCTTGGCGTACATCAGCATGGGATAGGTCATATCAGGCAGATTAGCAGCCAATGTGGACAGAATGTGCTCCCATTCCTCCGGCGTCCAGCTCTGTATCACGCCATCCACTCCAATATACTCCGCCAGTCCGCATTGACGAAACAGATCCTTGTTATAAATCAGCGTATTTTGAAGGCTGTAATAGGGCAGCATATACGTCTTACCGTCCACCTGGCTCATCTTCCAGAGCGCGTCATCAACATCTGCCCGCATTTCCTCCGTGATCATGTCGTCCAGCGGCACCACGCGGCCCGTATGTATATATCCTGCCATGTTAAAATAGCCTTCAAGCAGAATGTCCGCTGCATCATCCGTATCAAAGCAGCCGGTAATATATTCATCCTCCTCCGTGTAACCGAACTTTACAACCTCCACCGTGACATCGTAATCTTTGTACTGGGCGGCGAATGCCTCCCCCGCCATGTTCAGTACTTCATAGGAATCAGTAATGCCCGTGTCGGCATTGGCCACCGTCAGTGGCGGAAGCTTTACTTTCAGTGTGATCTGCCTCTTTTCTGCTTCCTGTGTTTTGCACCCGGTAAGTATCCCCATAAGCATAACAAGGAGTATTCCCCCCACGACAATCCGTCTCCAATTTTTCATCTCTTCTCCCCTCTTTTTCCTGCTCCAAGCTTCTGCATCAGCTTGTTTACGTCGATTGGCTTTGCAATGAAGCCGTCCATTCCGATTTCCCTCGCCTTCACCTGATCTTCTCTAAATGTATTGGCTGTACAGGCATAAATAATAACTGTCTTTGCGTCTGGACGATTTAGCCTGCGGATGAGCTTTGTCGCCTCATAACCATTAAACACAGGCATTTGCACATCCATCAGGATAATATCAAACTCGTATGGCTGGGATTTTTCAAACAGATCAACTGCCTCGCCCCCATCCGAAGCCCGAACTGCGGTAAATCCCGACGTATCCAAGATTTCCATAAGGATTTCCGCATTTAAATCATTATCCTCGGCTACCAGAATATGTAGTTTTTTCTCGCTTTCACGGTCTTGATGCGCGTTATCCGCCACAGCAGTACCTGCCAAATCTTCAGGGGCAGTCTCTGACATCATGGTAAAGGTAAAGCAGCTTCCTTCACCAGGCCGGCTCTTCACGGCCAGTGTTCCTCCCATTTGCTTCGCCAGCAGCGAACTGATGGACATGCCAAGACCAGTTCCCTGTCTCCCCTGGGAAATACCACTGCGCTCCTGGCTAAACGGATCAAATATCTTTTGCTGGAACTCTTCGCTCATGCCGCAGCCGGTGTCTTCTACCTGGTAGGTCGTCAATATCCCTCCGTCTACCGCCGACTGAAATACCCGCATAGTAACACGGCCGCCCTCCGGTGTAAATTTAACCGCATTTCCCAGAATATTGACGAGGATCTGTTCAATCCTTATATCGTCTCCAATAAGGCCGGAACAGATAATGTTGGTTTCTACCCGGAAGTCAATCCCCTTATCTTCCATATGACTGCGCATCAGGGATTCCGTCGTAAAAACCAGCTCATTAACAGAAAACGGCTTTGGCACCAATACCATTTTGTCAGATTGAAGTTTTGACATATCCAGAATGTCGTTGACAAGTGAGAGCAGGTATTTCGCAGTTGAATCAATTTTTCTAAGATATCCTGTCATCCGTTCATTATCCCCGATGTTCTGCTACATCAGATGGATCAGTCCGATGATTCCGTTGAGCGGCGTGCGGATCTCGTGGCTCATATTCGAAAGAAACTCCCCACGGGATTTTGCTTCTGCTTTTGCCGTCGCGGAAATCAGAGAGATACGGACAATAACTAACATCATGAGGCACAGTACTATCACAACGACCACAAGCATCACTACTGTCATAAGTATAAACTGCTGAGTCTGTTCACGGAATACTTCCTGAGGAACCGTCAGTACGATACTCCATGTTGTACCTGGCATTGGGATAAAGGATACCACCTGTGCTCCCTGATCTATATAATGAAAGCGCAGCAGGAACTCTTCTCCCTGCGCGATTCGGGTGATAATATCCGAAACTTCCTTTTTCGACAGACCAGCACGATTCTGCAGCTGTTCAAAATAGTTGTCTATTTTTCCTATTCCTGCGCTGCGGTCCCGGTTGACAACGTAATTTCCGTCTATGTCAATGATTCCGGTATATCCCCGCCCGTCAAAGCTGTCTATTTTTAGGCGGTCCTCCATGAGGCTGATCTTTGAAAAGCCGATGATCCCGATAAACTGAATCCCCTCCACCTCAAAGGGCTCCCCCTGAACGCCATAGACGAGACTTTCTGTAAGTGTTTCCAATATGTCCATATTGTCATAGCGCATGACAATTTTATCTTGATCGAAGAGCAGAGGCGACACGAACTCTTTATCCTTTTCATTTTTTATCACATTCGAGCTGGAGTAGGTGTTTCCATCAGAATCCACCAAATAAATTGTATTGAATATGTTTGAAATCTGCTCTAAATTTAAACGTCTGCAAACTTCCTGTATACTTACGCATTGGCTAATCATCGTTCTGGTATAAACCGAAGACAGGGAGTCCCACGAGTTCTCCAATTCGCTTTGAATATTCTGCATATCGTGTCTGGATAATTCCTGCATCGAAGCGACAACCGAAGCATCAGTTGTTTTGGTAAGCTGTTTCATGTAGACGCAGACCGCAAGCGACAAAACGACCAGTGTCGCTAAAACAAAAGCTATCGCCCGGTTCTTGTTTCCTCTTTTCATAACCTCCTCCATTCCCCGGAAATGCTCCGTCAGTCCGGATACACTTCATCGTTTTTCTTCATCCACGGCGTCCCGTGAGGTATTCCACAAAGGAAACTTTTTATAGAAGAAATTCACCCTCTCCTCTATAAACGACTGCCACAGGTCTGCAAATACTCCTGAATTGTCAGCTTGTAAAGCATTTTCTAACTGGCAGATGAACTCATGCAAATGAACTTCTGTCTGCCCGGTTCCCGCTATGACAGCAGAAAAAATGTACCCCCATGCTATAAGTTCTCTCAATTTTCCATAAATCTCCCGTATCGTTGCTAAAGAGCATTCACTTGAGATGAAATCCATAAGAATGTCAATGCAGAGTATACTGTTGTTTTTATAACGAAGCATTCTTATAGTCTGCAGCAGCTCCTCCTTTCTCTCTTTCTTAACCGCTTCCAGGGTATGGAGAGTCACGTCGTGAACCGTCAAAGCCAGTATCTGCATAGCCTCACCGTGAAGGCGCAGGTTTTCCCGGATTTCAGATCTGCCCATGATATCCATATCAATTGATTCCAGACAGACTTTTGTTCCAACGCCCATATAAGTCTTAGTTATCCCAAGTGAATTCAGTACCTCCAGAGTTCGGCGTACTGTAATCAGGGAAACTTGATACCGCTCCGCCATCTTGGGCAGTGATGGCAGATAGCTTCCAACCGGATAAACCTCCCATAGAATCTCACGGATCACGGTGGAGGCCAGTGTATAACGCATCTGCGGCCGCTTTCGGTAAATTGTCCATGTAAACGGAATCTGAGCCTCATGTTCCAGATGATATGTTTCATGATTTGTCTCAATAAAATCCACAATACCCAAATAGATATTCAAATAATAAGCATCTGTTTCCTGTTTCAGGCGTTTTGCCTTCTCCACGGATAATAAATCTTCCACTGCATAATTCGCCTTCCTGTCATCTCTCGGAGGATAGAAATAGCTGATATAACGCATGCTTTGCCAAAAAAGGCCAAGCATCAAATCATTATGAAATGTATTCAGAACGTCGATATACAGCCGGATTGGCTCGTATGCGGCTTTCCCCGCCGTATCCGCCTCACCGTTTCGATTTTGCATACCCAGTCTTAAATTCTGCATACCCTTTTCCCAGATTGATGAGAACAATAAATTACTACTCAATTGAATATCCAGAATCCCCTCCCTGCGCAGAGCAAAATACCTTACTACATTTTCTCTGAACAGTTCCTCCGATCCCTGATAAATAACCCTGGCAGCTTTCCGTTTTTCTGTCTTTATATAGCCCTCCTCTTCCAGCCTGTTTAACGCAATCTGTACGGTATTCCGGGCCAGCCTGAATGAGGAACAAATTTGAGGTACCGACTTCAATTGTTCACCGTACCTGTATATACCAAAGAGGATACGAGATTTATAGTATTCGTAGATCAATTCATTCAACTCATTGTTTTTTTCCAACTCTGTCCTCCATTTCTTAAAAATCCGAAATCTACTCTATATCTTCGCCCTGCTCATAATGGGTATAGTCTATTGTACCACTCTTTGAGTATGCATGCAATGCATATACGAATATCATTTGAACTTGTATACGAATCTGGTATAGATTCCTGTTAATGACAGCAAAAAAGCAGCCAGTCTTATAGTTCGCTATAAAAACGGCAGCTTTTTGCTTATTGCTATATTCAGTTATCGTAAATTTTATATTTCAAAAAGCTTGCTGTTCCCCTCCAAATCACAGGGGGAAATTTCTGATAAAACCAACGGAGTCACGGCGATCCTGCTGTCACTGCGAAACTCTGTCTAAACTCATCTTCGCATCCCATCATCTGTAAAATTCCTTTTCAATGCTTTTTCGGTTGGGAAAATCGATACAAGCAACACCACACACTGTATCATACATAAAATTCCGCCTGCCGCTCCGATCACAGAATCATTTTCCCGATAAAACGGAATCGGAATCAAAGCAGAAAAAAACAGCATGATCCAGCCAATCTTCCACCACAATCTTCCACAGTACTTCTGCGCGAATTTCCATGTATCCATATTTTTCATGGAACGCGCTGTCCGATATCCTGCCATTCCATTTATCTTTGCAGGAGGATGCTTCCACATCATTTTCCCACATATTATCATAGTAAGCGGAACCAGCAAATCACACACAAACATATACCACCAAAACCACATACTATGCCTCCCTTCTGTGACTCAATAAATACAATATCAATACTGCGGACTATCCGTTTCACTCTCCGCAGCAGTCCATGGTTCCACAGACGTATTCTCATGTCCTGCCTCAGGCGCGGCACAGCCGCCCAGCTACGGATTATACAAAATCATATGCAAAATCACCTGCTCATCTCCTACATTCTTATATGAATGTATGGTATCGGCCTTAAACCGGATGCTTTCGCCTTTCTCGACTTCAAATTTTTGACCGTCGGCACTGATCTCAACTTTTCCAGCAAAAACCATGATAAATTCGGTTGTTCCCTTTAAATGAGGTTCCGACTCCCAATAACTCCCCCTGTCCAGCTCCAGATAATATACGGCAAATCTCCGGTTTTCATCGTCTGGAAAAAGTGAGTAGTTTTTCACCTTTCCGCTGTCTTCCAGCAGCGGCTGAATCTCCGAGGTTTTCACAATTTCATAGGGACTCTTAGGACGGACTGTCAGGGCATCAAAAGGCACCTTCATTCCATTTGAAATTTTCCATAATGTAGATATCGTAGGATTTCCATCTCCGCGCTCAATCTGCGCAAGCATACTCTTGCTGACACCGCTGAGCTTTGCAAGCTCATCCATACTTAATTTGTTTTCTTCCCTCAGCCGTTTTATATTTTTAGCAACGATCATATTCATTGAATCCAAAAATATCGCTCCTTTCTATTGACATTATATCGTACATATTGTACCATTATATTGCATCGGTGCAATATATTAATCATTTTATATCATTATACTATTATGGTATCAGCTTGTAAAGAGGAAAGGAAGCATTCGAATTATGAAACGAGAACATTTCTCATCGCGTCTGGGATTTATTTTGATCACAGCGGCCTGCTCCATCGGTCTTGGAAACATCTGGCGTTTTCCTTATATTACAGGGAAGTATGGTGGAGCCTCCTTTGTTATCATTTATTTGATTTTCCTGGTCATACTGGGCCTGCCGGTTGTCGTAATGGAATTTGCGGTAGGCAGGGCCAGTCAGCGCAGTACCGCGCAGTCCTTCAATATTTTGGAACCCAAAGGCACAAAATGGCACCTGTTTAAGTATGCAACCATCGTTGGAAACTATCTGCTGATGATGTTTTATACGGTAATCAGCGGCTGGCTGCTCTATTACTTTTTCAAGATGGTGAAAGGGGATTTTCAGGGACTCACCTCAGATGAGATTGGCCATGTATTCTCTAATTTATTAAGCAATCCGCTATCCATGATTCTCTGTTCCTTTTTTGTAATTGTTCTCTCGTTCGGTATTTGCGCTGTCGGTCTGCAAAAGGGAGTGGAGCGTGTCACAAAAATCATGATGTCGCTTCTTTTTTGTCTTCTGCTCATTCTGGCCGTCAAATCCGTCATGCTTCCCAATGCGGAAACAGGGCTGCGCTATTACCTGTATCCTGACTTTGGAACCATACAGAGAATTGGAGTGCAGGAATGTATCTTTGCTGCTATGGGGCAGGCGTTTTTTACACTCAGCATCGGAATCGGCACGCTGTCCGTATTTGGAAGCCGCATCGACAAGAGCCATTCCCTGACCAGCGATGCCCTTTACATGGGTATCCTGGACACCGCAGTCGCACTTCTGGCGGGGTTGATTATCTTTCCGGCCTGCTTCAGTTTTGGGGTAGCGCCGGACAGCGGACCAAATCTCCTGTTCATTACCCTGCCGAATATTTTTAATGTCATGAGCGGGGGACGGCTCTGGGGCAGTCTCTTTTTCCTCTTCATGGTGTTTGCTGCCATTTCCACCGTTATCGCGGTGATCGAAAATATTGTTACCTACGGAATGGATCTGACCGGATGCAGCCGAAAAAAATCGGTTTCCGTAAACCTTATACTGCTTCTGCTGCTGTCCCTGCCATGCATTTTCGGTTTCAATATCTGGAAAGGCTTTCAGCCGCTGGGGGACGGAACCAGTATTCTTGATTTGGAGGATTTCATTTTAAGCAATAACCTGCTTCCACTGGGAAGTCTGGTATTCCTTTTGTTCTGCACCCGGCGTTATGGCTGGGGCTGGAATCAATTTATCATAGAAGCTTCCATTGGAAAAGGACTGCCATACCCTGCCTTTGCCAGGAAATACATAAGCTGCGTCCTGCCGGTTATCGTCCTTGTGATTTTCATAAGCGGGTATTTATCACTGTTCAAATAGACTCTAAAAGAAAGAAGGGTTGAGATGTTCCATTTATATGATTTTCTAATCTACTGTTTTATAACTGCCTATACGCCTGGTGCCAACAATCTGCTTTCCATGAGTAACGCCATACGTCTGGGATTTCGCCGAAGCATTCGGTTTAATCTCGGTATACTGGCCGGATTCAGTGCAGTCATGACTGTCTGTACCGCATTCAGTGCAACGCTCTATTCGTATCTCCCCAGAGTAAAAACAGGCATGCAGATTCTGGGAGCGGCTTATATGCTGTATCTCGCGTGGAAGGTCTGGAAAAGTTCTGCGGATTTACATACAGACGGCGGAAAGGAGGCCAGTTTTATTTCCGGCATGATACTGCAATTTGCCAATCCCAAAATCTATATTTACGCAATCACGGCTATGTCGCTCTATATCCTGCCCGTCTGTCATTCCCTTCAGGGATTGACCGGATTTACGATTCTGCTTTCTCTCATCGGCGCCTCCGGATCTTTTGTCTGGGCACTGTTTGGAGCCGCATTCTGTAAGTTCTTCTCGAAGCACACAAGGCTGGTAAATACAGTTATGGCAATTTTACTCGTCTACTGTGCTGCTTCCCTTTTTCATAACGGTTAAAAGAAAGCGAAAAACCTCAAGCTTGATATGCTCCCCTTATAGTAGACAGTAGAAATAACAAAACAGTCACGATAGGGGGAGCATATCTATGCCAAGAAGCCGGTTTAGCCCACAAGAAAAGTTGGAGATTGTAAAAAAATACCTCGGTGGGAATACATCCTATATAAAATTGGGAAGAAAGTATTCTATAGACGAGTCATTGTTTCAAGGCGAAAAATAATAGCTCAGCCATACAATTCAAATTGGCTGACCAGTTCTTCCAGTACATTTGACTGTGAAGAAAGTTCTTCGCTGGCGGCAGCCAGTTCTTCTGAAGTTGCGGAGTTGCTCTGCACTACATCCGATATCTGTCCTACTTCTCTTGTAATATGTAATATGGATTCACTTTGATAGTTAGTTGCAACAGCTATCTTTTCAACAATCATTAATACCCGTTTTGTACTTTCCACGACCTGTGTCAGTGCCCCCGCTGTTGCATGGGCTGCTTTTTCCCCTTCTTCAACTGCAGCAGCCGATTCCGTAATCAATACCGTTGAATTTTTAGAGGCCGCCGATGTCCTGTCCGCCAGATCACGGATTTCTTTTGCAACAACTGCAAATCCTGCACCAGCCTCACCTACCCTTGCCGCTTCCACAGAAGCATTTAGAGCCAGAATATTTGTTTGAAATGCTATGTCCTCAATTGTTTTTATAATCTTATAAATCTCACCGGACTTTTCACTAATAACTTTCATTGCATCAACCATTTCCAGCATCTTTTTACTGCTTGTGGTAACTTGTACACTTGCCTGGTCTGTCTGGACACGCGCATCACTTGCATTTTCCGCCGTTTCGTTTACACGTTCCGATATGTTATGTATGGCTGTCGCAAGTTCTTCAACCGAACCTGCCTGCTCTGCTGCTCCCTGGGCAAGCTTCTGCGCTCCGTTAGATACCTGTTCACTGCCATCTGCAACCTGCTTCGCCGAATGACCAATCTGCAAAAGAATACTGTTAAGGTTATCTCTAAGTCCCCTCATGGAAATTAAAACTCGATCATACTGGCCCCTGTAGTATTCCTTCGCTTTTGATTGGACCCTGAAATCCCCTTCTGCCATGGAACCAAGGATACCGCCGATATCCTCAATTATCATCTTTTGGTAGTTGATCAAATCGCGTATGCTGTCTGACATCTTTCCCAATTCATCTTCTGATGTATATGCAACAAATGCTCCTTCCAACTCTCCCACAGCCAACTTCTGGGCGGCCTGTTCGATTTCATTTACAGGTCTGCGAATCCCGTTGGAAATATAAAGTCCGAATAATAATGCTGACGCGATGCTTAAAATCATAATTACATTTACTATGACAATTGCAACGTTTTGCGCGTGCTTCCCCTCCGCCACCATCAGCTTCGCATTCTGGCCGGCTACATTTGCTATCTCCTGAAGGGTATCCGACATCTGATCCAAAAGCGGAATATAATTCGATTTCATGACCTGATAGGCCTTTTCACGTTGATCTGATTTGATTAAGTCAAACACCTGATCACGATATACGATAGCCTGTTCTAAAAGCGAATCCACCTTATCTACCATTGTAATATTCCCTTTGAACGACTCACGAATTACGGGAAATGCCGCACGCATGTTTCCAAGATGCTCACCCGCCTTTTTTACGGTCTCATTCGTATCATCCATGTTCGAATCCAACATAGCATTCAAAATATCCGCCCTCGCGGCCTGCATTTCACGCTTTGCTATCCACACATTAACCGTAACGGTATAGTTATTGTCATAGAAGGAAGACAGGTTATTACCAATTTTATTCAACATAATTAACGCTGCGATACTTGCCGCCAGACATATAACGATGATTACAGTATACGATAATAACAGCCTGGCCCTTAATTTCATATTCCGTATATATTCTAACATAATCCCCTCCGGCAATCATATGTTATTGCTATCTTAACAATTCAGACATGGTTCTATAAAGTGCATCTACATCAATCGGTTTTGCAATATGACCGTTCATTCCTGCTGCCAGTGCATCCTCCTCATCTTCACGAAACGCGTTGGCTGTCATGGCAAGAATCGGGATCCGTCCGGCATCCTCATGCTTGCTCTGGCGTATGGATCTCGCGGCATCGTATCCATCCATGACCGGCATCTGTATGTCCATTAAAATAAGGTCATAATAGCCCGCAGTGCAGCCATTAAAACGGTCAACCGCTTCCTTCCCGTTTTCTGCACAGATAATTTCAGCACCGGTTGTTTTCAGAATCTCCACCGCAATTTCCCGGTTCAGTTCATTATCCTCTGCCAAAAGGAAACGTTTTCCTTCAAACGATGCCGTTGATGCTTGGAATTCTTCTTCTGTCCCTCTGTCCCGACCTATAACAGATGATAAGACATGACAGAGAGAGGACTCGAACAGTGGTTTGGCAATAAATGCATTTGCCCCCGCCGCTTTTGCCTCCTCCTCGATCTCACTCCAATCGTATGCCGAGACGATGATAACCAATGTGTCAGGCCCTATTTCTTCACGGATACGCCGTGTCACTTCAATACCGTCCATATCTGGCATTTTCCAATCTACAAGGCATACATCATAGTCACAAGAATTCTCATGAGCCTTTAGCGCCATCTGGACAGCTATGCTGCCATGCTGAACCCATTCCGCATCAATCCCCATCTTTTTAAGCAGCATGCTCGCATGGGTACAGGTCCCCTCATCATCATCCACTATCAATACTTTGAGGTCATCCCAGCAGCCCATTTCAGATTTAGCTGTTTCTTCTGAAATTCCAAACGGCAGTACTACTGTAAAAACAGTACCCTCCCCTCGTTTGCTATTTACCCGGATTGTCCCACCCAGCAGCCCGACCAGGTTCTTTGTGATGGCCATGCCCAAACCAGTACCGCCATATCTCCTTGATATCGTTCCATCTTCCTGCTCAAAAGGGGTGAAAAGGTGCTGCTGAAATTCTTCACTCATGCCTATACCGTTATCCTCCACACGGAATGTCAGCTTTGTATGCCCGTTTTTTACCGGTGCCTGGCTGACAATCAAGCGTATGGTACCTCCTTCAGGTGTAAATTTTATAGCATTTGAAAGCAAATTGAGTAAAATCTGGCTGACCCGGAGCGAATCTCCTATTACGTTTTCTGATATGATATTTTCGAATTTACATTCAAACACACGGCCTTTGGCAGCCGCCTGTGAATATATGGAGGGAACAAATGAGTCAAACAACTGGGACAATTCGAAATGTTCATAATTGACCGATAATTTTCCTTCTTCTATTTTTGACATATCAAGCACATCGTTAATCAGAGCTAACAGATGTTTGGAACTAAGCGCAATTTTAGAGAGGCAGTCCTTCATCCTGTTCTTATCATCCAGATTCGTTCCAGCAATCGCAGTCATTCCCACGATGACGTTCATAGGTGTCCGGATTTCATGCGACATACGGGAAAGAAAATCCTTTTTAGCATTGCTGGATTGTTGGGCGAGATATAGGGCATCCTGCAAATCATGTTCTCTGGCAGTCAGTGCTTCTATATTGCGCCGCTCCTGTCTGTTTGACAGAATTGTTAGTCCAATCGTTGAAAAGGCAATCATAAGGGAAACGCATGTTGATACACCCCCGGCCTTTTGCACCTGGACATTTAAACTGTATATCTTGGCGTCCGCAAAATCTATGATTGTCGCTAAACAATCACTGACACGGTCGTAATAGGGATATACTTCTACATCCATATATTCCCGGACTTCGTCCTCTGAATGATGATCCGCATAAGCGACAGCGCTTGTCTGGACTTCAATCAGATTATCCATTGCCCCCTTCAGGGCATCTACATCCTCATCCGGTCCCAAATACAGCTTACGGATATTTTCAATTTCCCGCTTCTGCATATCATAACGATTTTGGAAAAAGGAATCTTTATCATCTTTAGACTGAAAGGCATGGGTTATAAGTATACCGGAAAAACTTTTCATATCCCACAGACGTGAGCGCATTGCCCTGGCGCTGTTTGATACTGCATAAGGATGTTCATACATCCTCTGAGCATTTTGGTTCATCCCATACGTAATTAAGATACTGATCCCTGAAAAGAAAAAAGCTGCGACACAGATTAGTATTGATATTTTAGATAGCTTCAATGAAGATTTTTTCTCTTTATTCATTATGATTATTTCCCATCTTATCTTTTACAACAGTGCCCTGCGGGGCATTCCAATAAGGAAACTTTTTATAGAACGAATTCAGCCGTTCCTCAATAAAATCCTGCCAATGGCCGGCAAATACTGCTGAATTGTCAGTTTGCAAATCCTTTTCCAGCTGGCAGATGAAATCTTCCGAACGGGCTTCCATCTGCCCGGTTACCATTAATACAGCCGAAAAAATATATCCCCAGGCTACGAATTCCCCAAGCTTCCCATAAATTTCCCGTATAAATGCTGAGGGGCATTCGCTGGAGATAAAATTTAACAGAACATCAATACAAAGTATGTTATTGTTTCTATCATGAAGCGTTCCTATCGTTTGTAACAGCTCCTGCTTCCTCTCTGCCTTAATCGATTCCAATGTGTAGTGAATCACGTTGCGAACCGTCAAAGCCAGTATCTGCATTGCCTCCCCATGCAGGCGCAGGTTTTCCCGGATTTCAGATCTGTCCATGATGTCTATGTCAATTGATTCCAGACAGACCTTTGTTCCAACTCCCATATAAGTCCTGGTTACCCCAAGCGAGTTCAGTACATCCAGAGTCCGGCGTACCGTAATTAAAGGAACCTGATACCGCTCCACCATCTGGGGCAGTGAAGGCAGATAGCTTCCAACCGGATAAACATCCCATAGGATCTCTCGGATAATAGTTGATGCCAGCGTATAACGCACCTGTGGCCTCTGCCGGTAAACTGCCCACGTAAATGGAATCTGAGCCGCATACTCCAGATGATACTTTTCACGGTTTGACTCAATAAATCTCATAATATCCAAATAGATACGCTCATAATAGGCATCTGTTACTTGTTTTAGGCCATTTGCCTTTTCCACTGATAATAAATCTTCCACTACATAACTGGCCTTTCTATCATTTTTTGGGGGATAGAAATAGCTGATGTAGCGCATGCATTGCCAGAAAAGGCCAAGCATTAATTCATTGTGAAACGTATTCAGAACGTCAATATACAGCAAAATCGGCTCAGAGGCTGCTTTCCCTGTTGTATTCGTTCCACCTGTGTGATTCTGCAGGATCAGTTTTATATTCTGCATGCCCTTTTCCCATATTGGTAAAAATAATAGATTACCACTAAGTTGAAAGTCCAGAAGTCCATCCTTGCGCTGAACAAAATACTTTACAACATTTTCCCGAAACACTTCTTTCGTTCCCTGATAAAGGACCCTGGCAACCTTCCCTTTTTCTGTTTTTATATATCCCTTTGCTTCCAGCCTATTAAACGCAATTTGAACCGTATTCCGGGCAACCCTGAAAGAAGCACAGATTTGCGGTATCGACTTCAATTGTTCGTCATATCTGTAAATACCAAAAAGGATACGCGATTCATAATAATCGTAAATCAGTTCATTCAACTCATTGTTTTTCTCCATCTTTATCCTCCTGTCTAAAATAACTGTTTTAATATTCAATATATTTTATCAATCGAGCATAGACTGTCCGACATCTTTTATTGATAATGAACGTAATTTATAAAAAACAATAATCTCCCTCCATTCTCTCTGCTCACAATGGGTATAGTTATATTGTACCACTCTTTGAGTAAGCATGCAATGCATATACCTGCATATTCTTATCTATCGCCTTTATAAAGCTTCAAATTCTACCTCCTGTTTTTAATATTTTGTGGGTATAGGATTCCGGTCATGAGCTATTTATTGCGTGCTCCCCTGCCAATGGAGCTGTGATTAAGCGAAAGGATCATAATGTGCTGTATCCAGAGACCATCCCCTGTCTGGCAAACAGACTCGGGACCAGTGACTTTATAAGGAATGACTCAAAGCGGAATCATCCAGATATTCAAATAGAAGATACGCCGCTGTTGCTTAAAAACATAAAAATATCTCCAGCCATGCGATGCTGGCTGGAGATATTTTTACAAACTACTCACTACTCCGTTTATGTTCTTAACCATTGTGCAACAAGATCAATACATTCTTCTTCAATATCAGTACGAGTCCTGCCTTTTCGCATCAGCCAGCCATATTCAGTCCGAATTGAACATCCCTCCAAAAGAAGTGTACGTCGATGAGGTACATAAGTATTATTGTGTACAGCCCCCTTTTCCTGCTCTGAAATAAAGGAAGGGATCATAGCATCAAAGTAATATGCAGGAGTATCATTAATTAATTCATACATAGAGGCTCTGGAATTTGTTATTATCCGTGTATGCAGAGGCAGTTTAAGACGGTCATAGATATCGCGGTAAGGACCAGATTCCAAATAATTATACATAATACAGGGATAATCTCCCAGCATTTCTGGTGTAATAGTATTTTGATCAGAATAATACAGGGGATTGCCTGCCCCGATGGTTATTCCCATAGGGAAAGAATTTATTGGGAAGTAATCAACCTTTAATGAACGAAGTCTCTTATTTGTAGAGTTATAATAGCAATCCCAGCGGCGTATAAAAGCAAGATTGACCAGCTCATTTGCCACCATTGCAATTGCTTCATCAAATGAAGTTTCAAAAGTCTCTATACGTGCTTCATATACGGTATTATTGTGTATAATACTGGCAAGAACTCTATTCAACTGAGAAAAACCTGTAGTTGCAATAGATAGGGATACTCGTGGTGAGTCACTTACACGATTAAGCAACATATTTAGTTGATCCATATGCATTTGAATAGGCGTAATATTGGCAATGAAATTTTCACCAAAGAGTGTTGGCTGCATTCCTTGAGTACTGCGAAAAAAAATTTTTTGTCCCAACTCATTTTCCAGCGCTTTGATGGAATTTGATAGTACGGATTGTGAGACAAAGAGATTATTGGCTGCTTGATTAACAGACCCCGCCTTAGCAATTTCCAATACATATTTAAATTGTGTCAGTGTCATAAAAGTCCCCTCCTGTTTGACAAAAAATAAGATTACACTCTATTTATAACCTTATAAAAATAACTTGTCAATAATTTAAATATTACTATAGTAAAACAAGATCATTATATATATTAAATCAATATAATACCATAATAAAAAAGCGGGTTTAAATTCATATTATTATACTCAATTCTAGATCTCTCTAGCTTATATAAAGTAAAAATGATATATCATAATACTATTAATTTTATTCATAAATGATAATTGTTTAGAAAATATTTTTGTCTTACAATGAAGAAAAATTATATGTGAGGTGTAGAATGTTTACGATAAGTGAAATTGAGATTGAAAACAAAAATGATATCTTTCCTAAAATGTATCTTTTTTTAGCCAGAAATATTGCTATTACCTGTGGCCGAGGGGGAGAAGGTGCTGTTCGGGAAGCAATTCGCTGCTATGGAGCGGCTTGTGGACTTGCATTGAAAAAAAAACATCAGGAAAAAAATCAAAAATTAAACATTAAAAGCTACTATTGTTCCTCTGATCTTTCTATAGATACGCGTAAGCGTGAAAATATCCTTAGATTAAATGAAGAGGTCTGTTTAAAAGAAATCTATACATGCCCTTATGCTGATATCTGGAAAAGATATGAAGCAAGTTCTATCGGAAACTGGTTTTGTGAAGAATATGAGAAAGCAAAATTCGAAGCGTATACCGATGGATCCGGCCAAGCACATCTATCTTCAAGATTGACATGCAACACAGAAAATAACTGCAGATTTTCCATGTATTATCGTCGCGCAAATCTTTCGCCTAAAGAGGCGGAAAAATGTTTTACCAATGAAATTTACAAAGAGGCAGAAATCACTGATTATAATGATATGTTTTATATTAGCGAAGCGGAAAAGTGTCTTGAGCTATATTATGCTATATTCGAATCCGCACATAAACGATTTGATCATGAAGGGATATGTGCTGTCGCAAACGGATTGAGAGCTTTGACAGAAGATCTTATTACAACTTTGAGAACTCAGGCTGCGCATACACTTCATTGTTATAACTCTGAATTTGTGAAAAATAATTTTTCATTGCCGCTTCTCATCACAGATCCAATTTATATAATCGTTTCGCAGAATACCAAAGCAATTTCTATCTTACAAAATAATTTACTCGATCCAATACAAAAATCACTTGAATATTAAATACATTGACAGGAGGAATAATCATGTATACGCCAGAAGAAATTAAAATAATAAACTATAGCGATACATTCACAATGATGTATGGCTGTGTCAGCAGATTATTAATGGAAAGATTTGGACTTGAAGGAGAGAGAGCCGTTCGGCTTGGCACTCGGTATTACGGCAGATACCGTGGACTGGCAGAACAAAAAGTACATATTGAGCATGGGCTTAAAATAAATCTGGAAAACCTATTTACTAAATTTTATGATCTACCGACAGATCCCCGCTTTCGCCGTGAATTACAACGAATCAATCCTCAAGAGCGAGTCTCTCACAGCCTGGTCTGCCCCATGGCTGATACCTGGAACTCCTATGGATTAAAGCATATTGGCCGTATTTATTGTGAAGAATTTCATCCGGCCTGCTATGGCAGCTATGCATTTGATCAAACTTATGTCTATCTCGGGAAAACACTGACTCAGGATGGCGACGAATACTGCGAATTTAACTTATTACTACGACCAGAAAATATGACTCCAGATTTGCAAATCAAATGTTTTGCGGAGTATGATCCTAATTATGTTGAACCTGAAATTAATGAGCCACCTATTGATGCAAAATGCGGATTCAGTAATATTACCCTATATGTTTATTACGGATTACTGAAAGCTGCATCTGAAATTCTCGGTGAAGACGGCGAGCGCTGTATTGAAGAAGGTCTGATTGATGCTGCACAAACGACTGCAGATATTATCCGGTGTCATGCAGAAGCAATTAATAAAAAGGCAGATACTGAATATGCAGAAAAAAACAGTCTTTTTGGTTTTAGCGCTGAAGAACATCCTAAATGGATTGAGTTATCCGGGTATCAAGCAAAAGAACGTTTTGAGCAGAACTACTGTAAGTGTTTAAAAAAAGCATTCGTATAATATAAAGACTATAATTAGTAGTATGAAAGAGGCAAAAGATTATGGATCGTAATACTTTTTCTGCTGGAGCAGAAGATATTCTCGGATATTTTTACGATATATCACAGTTGCCACGACAGTCTGGGAATAATGAGCAAATTTCAAATTATCTTTTGGATTTCGCCAAACACCTGAATTTATCTGCACATCGCGATGCTTTCGGAAATGTTATTATTTATAAGTGCGCACAAAAGGGATATGAAAAGGCAATTCCAGTAATTATTCAGGCTCACTATGATATGGTATGTGAAAAAGAAGAAAATAGTCTGCATGACTTCAATAATCCATTGGAATTATGCAGAGACGGTGACAGACTATATGCAAATGGTACAACGCTAGGGGCCGATGATGGCATTGGTGTAGCCGCAGTTCTGGCACTGCTGGCAGGTGAACATTTACATCCGGCATTGGAGGCAGTGTTTACTTCAAGCGAAGAGACTGATATGGCCGGCGCCCGAGGCCTGGATCCAGGACTGCTAAAGGGAGAATTACTTTTATGTATGGATTCTCATGCATTATTATGTTGTGGTTCGGGAGAATTAGAAATAGAAATCACTATAAAAAAACAAACACAATCAGCTAAGGATAACAGTATTTTTCGTCAGATAAAGGTCTATGGACTTCAAGGTGGTCATACTGGATCTATGGCTATGGAAGAACCTGGCAGCGCAATTGCCTTACTGAATCGCCTGCTGCTTCAGATTTATAAAAAAGTTGCATTCTATATATTATCTGTTTCTGGAGGAAATGGCTCCTCCTCTGCATTTGCCCGCGAAGCCTGCTGTACGATTTGTTATGACGCTTCTTGTGACAGTAAAGTTATTAAGATAATATCAGAAATGAGTGCCATTTTTCGTTCTGAATACAGTATTCGTGCTCCTGATCTGCAGGTAAGTTTTGACATAGCAAATAAAAGGAGTATATGCTTTTCAGAAACAACAACTGTTAAATTACTCCAGATAATAAGTCTGCTGCCCGAAGGAATCTGTTCTTTGAACCATATTTACAAAGGGGCAATGGAGAGCTGTGTTAATTGCGGAGTCATAGAAAGTAGAAAATCGGATTTACGTATAACAGTATTAATACGCAGTACATGCGCCAGCAAAAAATATGAGCTTCTGGACAAAATTGAACTATTATGTAAGATAGCTGGAGTTAACTATAAAATATGTCATGATATACCGCAGTGGGATCAGCATGTTCTAACTGAAGTATTACAGCTGGCAAAGGATATCTATTATGAGAGAGCGCCTGAAATTTCACAAGGAACGCTGGAATGTGGTGTTTTTCAGGAGAAAAAGAAAAATCTTTCCATTCTTGGTATGGGGGTACCATATTATTGCCAACATTCGCCATCAGAATATATGCTTGTGAGTGAAGTGAAACAATATTGGAATAAATTACGAATATTTTTATCTCAATTAAAAGATATTCAATACTAAATGGGGAATTGGTAACACACAAAAGGAGGAGTTTTGTATGGCAACAGTTGACTATATTATTATTGCAGGATATATGCTTGGAATGGTAGGTATTGGGTTTTTATTCAAGTCAAAAACAAAAAGCGCCGACGATTATCTTGTCGGCGGCAGAGGTGTTGGTCTTTCGGTCTTCATGGCAACCTGGCTTGCGACATGTATTGGCGGCGGAGTACTGAATGGCTGGATTGGTACTACATACGCAAGTGGTTTAAGTCTTGTACCGTCTATTATCACAATGTATGTATTAACCGCTGTAATGGGGTTATTTCTAGCTAAAAAGTTAAGACATTTTGGCGGTATTACAACGGCGCAGGTCCTCAGAAAAACCTATAGCAACAAATCACAAGCAATTGCGGGTGTATTTAGTTTTATTAATCTGCTTGGCCAGGGTCCTGCTATGCAGACGATCACATTTGGTACTGTACTCAATGTAGTAACGGGAATACCGTTTGTTTGGGGATGTGTTATTAGTATGGTAATAATCTTATTATATACTTATACTGCGGGATTCTGGGGTGTTGTAATGACAGATTATGTACAGTTTATTATTATGTGCATCGGTGTTGGTGTAGCTGCTGCCCTCTGTCTCAATGGCGTAGGAGGCTGGGAAGGAATTGTTGCTTCTGTCCCTGCTGAAAGATTAAGAGTATATAATGAAGGGGGGATTACTGCAATAATCAAACTTGCCGGTACTACTGCTCTGCCTATTATTATTGATGGAAATCGTTATCAGCGACTCTATGCAACAAAAGATGAGAAAACCGCAAAGGTAGGCACCCTAGGCTGCCTTATCCCACTACATTTTTTCTATATGCTCATACTCCTGCTTGGTACTTGTGCATATATATTATTACCAGACATCAAAGCTGATGCAGCATTCTCAACCCTGCTTTTAAACTATTTACCAATAGGACTGCGTGGTATTATTTTTGCTTCATTACTTGCTGCAATCATGTCGACTTGTGATTCTTATCTCTTATGCAGTGCATCAAACTTTTCCATTGATATTTATAAAAATATCATAAAACCGGAGGCTACAGATGAGGAAATCATGAGGATTACGAAACGTGGGGTTCTGATTACCGGTTTAATCGGACTTGCCATGGCGATATGGCTTGGTGATATTATGAGCGCATGGTCACTTGTCGCCGCCTGTTATGTTGGTGGTTGTTTTTGCCCAATCCTATATGCCATGTTCTTTGATAAAGCAAAGAAATCTTCCCTGGCCGCGAATTGCTCTATGATCTGCGGTGGTGCTACTGGCGGTGTCCTTGAGCTTATAGGGATCAATGTAGCAGGTATTCCACCAGTAATAAGTGGGGCGATTATTTCATTGATTGTGCTGATAATTATAACATTATTGGATAAAAATGCAAAAGTTGTCGCTTTAGGAGAATTATAGAAAGGTGAGGAAAGCATGCAGATTTTAATTTGGATACATATTTTAGGTCTTTTTGGCACAGCGGCCTGGATGTTGATTGTCTTTGCAATTGAATCAAGTTCAAATAAAAAATAACATATTCGAGTTTCGAATTTCGAAATCATAAAAAAGGGGTATCATCAAATATGAAAAATGCAGAGTGGGTCTTAAATCGAATCCGACGGACAGACGATTTGTTTTTGGAGATCATGTCATATGAAAACGTTGCAAAAGCCTTGAACTTCCATCGCAGTATTCCGGAATATTCAGTCACACCTCTCACTAAATTAAATAATTTGGCAAGATACTTAGGTGTACGAAATATTTATGTGAAAGACGAATCCTACCGTTTTGGCCTTAATGCATTCAAAGTTCTTGGAGGCTCTTTTGCACTTGGCCGCTATACAGCGAAACAGATTGGTAAAGATATCAGCGAACTACCCTACCATATCCTTACTTCAGATAAAATTAAGGAAGAATTTGGCCAGACTACCTTTTATACAGCAACAGATGGAAATCATGGCAGAGGAATCGCATGGGCAGCAAACAAACTAGGGCAGCGCTGTGTTGTGCGCATGCCAAAAGGAACATCATCTTCCCGAAAAGCACATATAACTAAACTGGGGGCAGAGGTTACGATTGAAGATTTAAATTACGATGACTGTGTCCGTCTTGCAAATATGGAAGCTGCATCGTCTGACCAGGGTATCCTGATACAGGATACCTCCTGGGAAGGATATGAAGAAATACCTTCCTGGATTATGCAAGGATATGGCACGCTGGCACTGGAGACAGAGCAGCAACTCATTTCCAGCGGTTGTAAACGTCCAACTCATGTTTTGGTTCAGGCTGGTGTTGGTTCTCTGGCCGGATCAATAATTGGATATTTTGCTAATCGTTTCCCTGCAAATCCACCGGTCATGGCTGTTATCGAAGCCAGCGCAGCGAACTGCTTATATAGGTCCGCAAAAACTGCCACAGGAAAACTGGAGAAAGTTACTGGTGATTTGCAAACAATTATGGCTGGTTTATCCTGTGGAGAAGCAAATATAATTTCATGGGACATTTTACGCAATCATGCAGATCTATTTATCTCTGCACCTGATTGGATGAGCGCCAATGGAACTCGCATCTATGCAGCACCACTTTCAAATGATCCGCAGATTATCTCGGGAGAATCGGGTTCGGTTTCTATGGGAGTATTATATACTGCCATGAAGTACACAAGCTACAGTAGACTAAAAGAAGATCTGAAACTGGATAAGAATTCAGAGGTACTTTTAATCTCCACGGAAGGGAATACTGATCCAACCCGCTTCCGTAAAATTATATGGGAAGGACTTTACAGTAACAGAAAATAGCTATTTAGGGACCTATTGACAAAAAATCAGCCTTAGATAATCATTGTATCTACAGGCTGATTTTATTCCCGGGCTCGAGAATTCCAAATACCTGACGTTTAAAACAGGACATAGACGTGATGAATTAGCAGTCTCAAAAAATTACTGCAGCCGCCATTGATACTGCCGGTTAAATATCACTATAAAATTTCGGATCATTTAAATTAATCAACCAAAGACCTTTCTGCATCTGCCCGCATCTTTCCATGTCCCATGGTAGAAAGATAGCCGGACTTAAGAGCAGTCATGTGGAAGCTGGAGGTCATCTCATACGTGGTGCCATGCTCCGCTGCCTGGTCCAGGCCATACAGCACTTCCATCGCATGGAATCCCAGTTCTTTGCTGCAACGGTTTTCACGCTGCATTCTGATTGCCCATGCCATTTCCGCCGCTCCCACTCCGCGATGTCCATATGCATAATCATACGGCGTCGGATCCGGCCAGACTGGTTCTCCATTATATCCATGTGTATGAGGAATCACACATTTTCCCGTTTCCGGACGGATCAGCTTCACATAGCCTCCAAACGTATTCGGATCTCCCAGTTCCAAAATCCCCTCGGTTCCGTAAAGTAACAGGAAGTTTTTCTCTTCACCGATTGTATTTCCATTAAAGTGGACGCTTCCCAACGCCCCGCCGGCGAACTGCAGCGCTCCTGTCAAAAGGTTATTTCCCGGAATAGTCCAAGAAAAGGAACTGTCCTCCTGATACAGCAGCTCCGCCCGGTGCTCCGGCGCCGGCGCCCCGAATCCACGAATTGATTTCACCGGTCCTAAAAGGCATAATAGTGCCGCAATATAATAGATTCCAACATCATATGGCAGAGCACCACCCTCTTCCCGCAAAAACCGGAACGACTCGGAATTCAGAGACTGGTTTCGATTAATACTCGCCATGCACGACGTGATTTCACCGATCAAACCGGAATCAATCACTTTTTTTGCTGTCTGTATGCCTGCTCCCAGTATCGTATCCGGTGCTACGCCAAGGTAACATTGTTTCTCATCAGCTAAACGAATAAGCTCCTCTCCCTGCTCCAAATCGGTTGTCAGTACTTTTTCTGTAAAAACGTGTTTCCCTGACTCCAGCATCATCCGAATCACATCATAATGCGCTCCTGGTCCCGTCAGATTTACGACCATCTCTATATCCTTTGATGCTGCAATCTCTTTTAGAGTCATAATTTTTTCAACCCCATAAGATTTGGCCTTTTGCTCTGCTGCCTCCGGATTTATATCACAGAGCGCGGTCAGATCAATAATACTGAAAAGATTCTTCAGATTCCGTATATAAATATTACTGATCATGCCACAGCCGACCACCGCTGTTTTCACCTTCTTAAGCGTTGTCCCCATCTCGTCCCCCCTTTTATTTCATATGATCTGTCTGGCCATGAACATCTACCCGGTCAATCATAATATTTAAAATCTCTACATCCGTAGTCTTCATCCCTACCCGGCCAATATAGCCCATACTCTTAATGGTGTCCTCCACATCTTCCTGTACAATTCCTTCGCCAGGCTGAAAGGCATGATGCTCCATAGCCATATGATGAGCCAGAATAGCTGCGTCTACGGAAGAGGCAATTTTAGCCGCACAGGATGACTTGGCCCCGTCACACACGATGCCGCCTACATTGGCTATGGTGTTCACAATCGTCAGCCCTACCTCTTCTCTGGTTCCGCCTTCCAGATACGTGATCCCCGCCCCCGCACCGCAGGCTGCACTCACGGCCCCACAGTAGGCGGAAAGGCTTCCAATATACTTTTTCTGATGAATGGCTATCAGATTGCTGACTACCAGCGCACGGTACAGTTGTTCTCCTGAAGCCCCCATATCCTTCGCATATTCGATAACCGGCAGAGAAACCGTCATTCCCTGATTTCCACTTCCGGAATTAATTACCACCGGCAGGGAACAGCCGCTCATTCTGGCATCAGAACCAGCGGCCGCCCTGGCTCTGGCACGGATTCTAACATCATTTCCATATGTTTCTAAAAGCGTTCTCCCCACGGAAGCACCATAGGAATGCTTGATGCCTTCCTCGGAAATTGCACAGTTATAGGTAATCTGCCGATCCAGAATTTCTTTCACATCCTCAATGGCCACGGTGTCTGCAAATTCCAGTATATCGTTGACATTCAAAAATGCCTTGTCAACATCCGACGCAGTTCCCTTCACATCTTTTTCCAGCAGTACTTTGCCATCTTTTACAATTTTCGTAATACAGGTATGGCGGTTGATAATAGTCACCTCAGCATAATGTTCCCCTTTTACAGCTTTTGCCACAATATAAAGATTTGCTACTCCCTCCTGCAGGAAACAGGTACAGTACTTTTCCTTCACCAGCTCCCGTGCCTTGCAGATATCTGCCTGGGAAACTCCCTGTAAGACCTCCAGCTCTCTGGAAGCATCTCCACCGATCACTCCCAGGACAGCGGCCGCCTCAATGCCCCGAAGCCCTCCGGAATTCGGAACGGTTACCCCCTTTACATTTTTAATGATATTGCCGCTGCAGCACATCTCGATGCAGTCAGGGAACTCTCCCAGAACTTCTCTGGCCTTCGCGGCAGCATAGGCAATAGCGATGGGCTCTGTACAGCCCAACGCCGGTACCAGTTCCTGTTGTAAAATATTGATATAATTAATATAGATTTTCTTATCCACAAAAGCCTCCTCAGCCAAAAGCATATCATTTTACCCGTAAATCAATGTCTTTTACAGGCTCAAACCGGTGCATTTTCCTGATAGCTTACGAATGCAAATTTGGATGAGTCAGGTGACCAGCTGTTAACATTAATAGAACCCTGTCCGCCAAAAATTTTTAAGAGTGTTTCCGGATTACCGCCCTCAGCCGGAATCATGCGTATCTCTACATTTTTATCCGCAAGATGCTCACCTGGCTCCAAATCTCCTCTATTATAAGCTAAATATACCACTTTGGATGAATCAGGGGAAATATGCGGGAACCAGGAATTCCGATCCTCGTCAAAAGTCATCTGCGTCTGATCACTGCCATCCGCATTCATCTTCCAGATCTGCATGAGACCTGTTCTTACAGAATTAAACCAGAGAACCGTTCCGTCAGCGGAATACTCAGGGCCGTCATTGAGCCCCGGTGCACTGGTCAATCGTGTCTCCTTACCGCCTGTCGCCGGGCAGGTGTAGATATCCCATTCCAGAGAATCACCAATCTGTCTGCCTGCACAGTACGCCAGTGTTTTTCCATCAGGCGACCAGCCGTGCAAATAGCTCCAGGGTGTGGATACAACCTCCTTTTCCTTGCCGGTGCCAAATTGAACCGTATAAATCTTGCTTGCCACACTGCCGTCTACATTCCCGCTGACCGCAATTCCTCCTCCATCCGGAGCCAGTACATGGTCGTTATTACAGGCAGTCACCGCCCCTGTATCAACCACCGCGGTTTCACCATTTGTCAGATTATAGCTGTATATCAACCCCTCAGAATTATAAAGAATTGCGGCCCCATCCTTTGACCACATCGGCGCTTCGATCACATGGGGAATGTTTGCCAGAATAGCTGCCTGTCCAGTGGCAACGTCATAAACCTGCAAACAGGAATTCTGCAACCTGTTTTTGTATGTATCACTAAATTCCATATTGTTCACTCTTTCTTATTCCGAAATTTTAAAAATTAAATGTACCCTGATTTATTTTCCATATTCCGGCAGAAGCTTTATATAAAAATCCGGTCCAGTAACCAAATCGCTGATTGTCATGCACTCATTTACTCCGTGTACTCCACTTCCTGAAGCTCCGTTAATAAAAAACGGCAAAAAGCGATATACATTATCGGTAAGACCGGTCATATGCTTCGCATCCATTCCTCCCAGCATATAATCCGGAAATACCGGCATATCCGGATGCCTGTCCTCGAACATTTTAGGAATCAGCCGGTATAATCTGCTGTCAAGACTGGAAGTCGGTGACGGATTACAGCCTTTTAACAGCCGGATATCCGCTCCCTCCGGTACAATACTTTTCAGATATTCCTTGACACTGTCCAATGTATCCTCCGGCAGCAATCGGCAATTAACGATGAGGGAAGCCGTATCCGGAAGCACATTGGCCTGATCGCTTCCTCGCAGCATGCTCACTGCCATAGTAGTGTGAAATTTGCCTGCCATAAAAGGCTCTTTATCCAGATATTCCTTCATTTCATCCCACCGCTCATCCATGTGTAAAAACAGCTCAGCCCGTTCTCTGTCTTTCATTGATCTGCCATATAGCTGCAGTTCCAGATGATTCTCCGGTGTAATGCGGTAAGGATAAGGGTTTTCCGCAATTGCCATAATCGCCTGAGCGATCTTTGTAGTAGGATTATCAGCATGAGGCGCACCGGTATGTCCGCCTTTTCCACGATATACTATTTCATAATCAGCATAACCTTTTTCACCAACACCGATAACACAGACGTCTCCCTCAACGCCACAGTACCCGTTTCCACGGGCACTGGTGCCTTCATCAATCACACCGCCCAACTGAATGCCGCGGGAACGCATAATCTCCGCCACCATTTTGGCCGATGACCGGTCCCCCTCCTCACCTCCATTCACCTCTTCGTTATATCCATAGGCCAGGTAGATATCGTAGTCCGGGCAGTAACCGACACTGAGCAGATACTCAATTGCCTCCATGTGAGCAATGATCAGGGACTTCACATCGGAAGCTCCACGCCCCCATACCTGTCCGTCTCTTATGGTTCCGGAAAACGGAGGATACGTCCATTTCGACAAATCTCCGACCGGAACCACATCCTGGTGCGCCATGAGCATAAGTGGTTTCGCCTTCGATTTGCCAGTACCCTGCCAGAGATAGAGCAGGCCCGCTTTACCGACAATTTCTTTCTTCAGAGTACGATGCAGGAGCGGATAGGTTTTCTCCAGGTACTCCTGCATTGCATAGAAAGGTTCAAAATCCATATCTGATTCCCTGCTGTGGGATATTGTGGGAAACTGGACCACACGGGATAAGTGCTCTGCCATTTGATCTGCTTCTATTATATATTCTGCCATAACCTTCTCCTTATTTTTATGCCATATGACATGCTGCAAAGTGCCCATTGCTTATCTCCCGCAGTTCAGGCCGCTCCTTACGGCACCGTTCCGCTGCATAAGGGCATCTCGTACAGAATCTGCATCCCTCCGGTATGTTAAGAGGGCTGGGCAGTTCTCCCTGCAGACGCAGATCACTGCGAACAACCGTAGGGTCCGGTATGGGGATTGCCGCCAGCAGCGCCTTCGTATAAGGGTGAAGCGGTCCATCGTATAATTCTGCCTTTGGCGCGATCTCCACAATCCCGCCCAAATACATAACCGCGATCCTGTCACTGATATATTTCACCACACTCAAATCATGGGAAATGAACAAATATGTTAAATGGAACTCCTCCTGCAGGTCCTGCAGCAGATTCAACACCTGGCTTCTTACTGAAACATCCAGCGCGGAAACAGGTTCATCGCAGATGATGAATTTCGGATTTAAAACCAGCGCTCTAGCAATCATAATTCTTTGGCGCTGGCCGCCGGAAAACTCATGGGGATACCGGTTCATATGGTATTCATTCAGTCCTACCCGGCTGAGAATTTCCTTAACCTTCTGATTCCGCTCTTCTTTTGTTCCTAACTTAAACACATCTAATGGGGAGCGAATAATATCTGCAACCGTCATACGAGGATTCAGCGAGGCATACGGATCCTGGAATATAATCTGCATCTCCATGCGCAGCCTGCGAAGTTCTTCTTTCCCGGCCGCACAAACGTCCCGGCCGTCAAAGGTGATCGATCCTGAGCTGGGCTCCGTCAGCCTGAGAACCGTACGGCCAAAGGTCGTTTTACCGCAACCACTCTCTCCAACCATCCCCAGAGTTTCTCCCCTGCCGATCTTCAGGGAAATATCATCCAATGCTTTTACATACTGCCTTTCCTGAAACAACTTCTTATTCACAGGAAAAAGCTTCTTTAAATTATTTACCTCGAGCAATGTATTGTCTGTCATACCTCTTTTTCCTCCCCGTGATTCTGATACAAAAAGCAGCGCACTCTGCGCTCCTCCACCGTATATAAACCGGGAATCTTCTCCCTGCAGATATCCATGCATTCAGGGCAGCGGTTGCAGTAACGGCAGCCAGCCGGCATTTCATGCCAGTTTGGTACGCTTCCCTTAATGCTGCTCAGTCTCTGCGAATCCACATCGAGACGCGGTATGGAAGAGATCAGTCCCCGGGTATAGGGATGCAGCGGGTTGGCAAATATCTCTTTCGTCTCTCCCTGTTCCATTACCAGTCCTGCATACATGATCATAATATCATCGGTCATCTGCGCCACCACTCCCATATCATGGGTAATCAGCATAATACTCGTGCTATTGGCATTTTTAATCTCCAGCATCAAATCCAGAATCTGCTGCTGTATCGTTACATCAAGGGCCGTTGTCGGCTCGTCAGCTATAATGATTTCAGGATTACAGGACAGCTGCATGGCAATCAGAATCCGCTGCCGCATCCCACCAGACAGCTGGTGGGGAAATGCCTGCATCCGGCTCTCAGGCGAAGGAATTCCGACCTTCTTTAACATTTCCAGGGAATATTTTTTCGCCTCTGCCCGAGTCATATTTAAATGCTGCATTGGCATTTCTTCCATCTGCCTGCTGATGCGCATGACCGGATTCAAAGACGTCATGGAGTCCTGAAAAATCATCGCAATTTTTTTTCCGCGGATTTCCCGCATTTCCTTCTCCGTCTTTGACGTGATCTCCTCCCCATGAAGCTTTATGGAGGATCCCTCCTGTATCTTCGCCTGTTTTGGCGGCAGCAGCTTCAAAATCGACTGGGAGGTCACACTTTTACCGCAGCCACTCTCTCCGCATATTCCCAACACCTTCCCCTTCTGCAGGGAAAAAGAGACGCCGTCTACCGCCGGAATAGTCATTCCCTCTGAATAAAAGTAGGTTTTTAAATTCGATACTTCAAGAATTGTCTCATTCATGTCTCCACCTCACTAAATGCGGGTCTGCGGGTCAAAGGCGTCTCTAAGACCATCCCCGAAGAAATTGATGCTCACAATGGTAATCACCAGGGCCAGACTCGGTGCCAGCCAGATCCACGGCATGGAAGAAAGTACCGTAATGGACTGTGCCATACAAATAATATTCCCCCATGAAGCTGCTGGCGCCTGTACACCCAGTCCCAAAAAGCTCAGTGTGGATTCCTGCAGAATTGCTCTCGCCACACGAAAGGTAAACGCGATTAATACCGGAGAAAACGAATTGGGGAATATGTATTTTAGCATAATCGTAAAGTTCTTTGTCCCAATAGCCCGGGCCGCTTCCACATATTCCTTTTCTTTATAGGACAGTACATTGGCATACAGCAGCTTGCAAAACATCGGCCAGCCCAAAAAACCCAGCACAAGTATAATCGTTGAGATCGATGGACCAAACACCGCGGCCAATACCAGAATTAATACCATGGAGGGGAAAGACATAATAATCTCACACAATCTCATAATGATTGTCTCTGCCCAGCCGCGGTAATAGCCTGCCACGATCCCCAGAGGAGTCCCAATCACAAGACTCATCAATGCAGAAAGGATCCCCACCGACAGCGACACCCTGCCGCCGTAAACCAGCCTGGCAAGGTTATCTCTGCCTACCTTATCAGTTCCCAAAATATGCCCTGACACAGGTCCTGACAGTGCTCTCACTGAACTGTCGGAAGCATACGGATCCAGCTTAAAAACGAGGGGAAGTGCAACAACCAGAATAATTTCCAGCAGCAGAACGCACAGTCCTATCATAGCCAGCTTATGTTTGCGGAAGCGTTTGAGTACATCCGAATAATAATGTCTTTTTTTCATTTCTTTTTCCATCTTTATTTTCTCCCGCTTGCTTAATGAACAGAGGTATCGTAGGTTATCCGGGGATCTAAAAGGGAATACAGCACATCAATCAATACATTACAGCCCAGTACGCCTATGGAAATTAACACAGTGAGAGCCATAATGACCGGATAATCCCTGGCCTGTATGGCGCTGATCATCCATTTCCCCATTCCCGGCCAGCCAAAAATCTGCTCGATTACCACAGAACCGGCAATCAGAAACGGGATTGTATTTCCTATCTGCGTAACAATCGGGATCAGCGCATTTCTGAGTGCATGCCAGGTCACCCTGCGGCCAGATATTCCCTTAGCTCTTGCCATTTTTACATAATCACTGTTTAGCACCTCCAGCATGGCGCTGCGAGTCTGCCGCATTAGGGACCCTACCTGGGAAAATGCCAGGACGCTTACGGGCATGATCATACATTTTATGCTCCCCCACAGACTGGCGTCGCCCGGGATACTCTCGCCGGATCCCGGAAGCCATCGAAGCTTAACAGAAAACAGAAGCAGCAAAATAAGTGCAACAAAGAAATCCGGCAGAGCGACCCCTAAAAAGGCAATGCCTGAACAACAATAATCATAAAAGGAGTAGGGGTTTTTCGCCGCCATCACACCAAAGGGAATGGCGATCAGTATTGAGATAAACAGCGCAGGAATAGACAGCTTGAGCGTTGTCATGACCCGATCCGGCAGCTGCTTTGTGATCAGCAGGCCCGACGAATAGGAGCGGCCAAAATTTCCATTCAGCATAGTAGTCAGCCAATTCACATATCGCACTACTACCGGCCTGTCCTGTCCCATACGCACACGCAGTTCCTCCACCTGCTCATCAGTCATCGTTTCCGTAATAAACATCTGAGTTGGGTCACCTGGAGCCAAATCTGCCAAAATGTAGGTAAAAAAAGTAATTCCAAAAAATACGACGATACAAGTCAGAATTCTTTTCAAAAAATATCTAGCCATGTTATCTCCCATTTCCGTTCCGATGATAGATTAATACGCAACTTTCCATTCCCAGAATGCCCATGGTGCATCTGTCACATTAGGAACAGTTACATTCGAAAGCCGGTCACTGTTGTAAACAAAATTCTCATAGTAGAACAGCAGCCAGATATAGGGCACCTGTTCCAGATGCACTCGCTGAAACTCCTGATAAGCGGCGCTGATATCCTCTTTATTCGTCATATCCAGTGTGGAATCCAACAAATCATACAGCGTCGTATCCTGCCAGTGTGACCAGTTCCAGTAGACATCAGGATTAAAACTTCCCATAGCCGGAATACCCGGAGATACTACATTGGCGGTACCGCCCATCACAGAAATATCAAAGTATGTTCCTTCATGCATATAGGTCATGGAAGTCTGATAATCAACGGCATAAAGATCACAGGGAATTCCTATTTCCTCAAACTGCTGCTTCAGCATCACAGCTATGTCTCCAAGGCCGGATACACTGGTAGCCTGGCTGATCACCAGCCTGCGTGAAAAGTCCCAGCCGCATTCTTCCAGGAGGGCTTTTGCCTTTTCCGGATTATACTCATACTTTATCGCAGGATCCAGATATTCGCACAGAGAACTCCAGGGCGATGAGGTTACCTCGCCATTCCCCTCATACAGCATATTTAGAATCGCTTCTTTATCAATTGCCATTTCCAGCGCCTGACGTACGCGCTCATCCTGTAAATACTCACGGGTAGTATTGATTACAACATAATTATATCCACCACAGTTTGCGGGCTTCATCGTCAGATAGTCAGTAGCTTCTGCCTCGGCAACATCGATTGTCGGCAGGCTTCCCGCAGTATTTGCTGCCAGAATATCAATTTCACCGGTCAACAGCCCCGCCAGCAGCGTAGACTGATCATAGGTACGATAAATCAACTCATCGAAATCCGGTGCTCCCAAATAGTAATCTTTGTAGGTAACCATATCGACATACTGTCCCAATACCTCTTCCTTAAATTTAAAAGGTCCGGTTCCTATCGGATTCTCCCAATATGCCCAGGTGTCCGGATCCAGGAGATTCCCCTCCTTCTCGAGAATGTGTTTTGGCAGAAAAACGGGCGTGAACTGCGCAAAAAAGTCCTGAGGCTGCAGCCGCCTGGCCAACTGAATTTGCAGTGTATGGTCATCTACCTTGGTAATTCCATTCTCTTCTCCTGCTATCCGTTTGCTTGCCTTATCATATCCAACAATATAATTTAATCCATTCGATTGTCCGATAAAATCCGGATTACTGTATACTTCTATAGTAAACAAATAATCTTCCGCAGTAAAAGGAGTGCCATCATGCCACGTGGCTTTTTCATTCAAATGCAGAGTATAGGTATAGCCATCCTCAGATATCTCCCAGGATTTGGCTAAGCGAGGTACCAATTGATTATTCTCATCATAATAGACCAGTGTATCCCAAATTGCTGTTTTCTTTGGTGAGTAAGCCCTTCCTGTAGCGGTATTCATATCCATACTTGCCAGAGCCGTAGTCCCTGCCATCGTCACGATCTTATACTCATCTTTATCTGCCGCGGAAGCAGATGAGCCTGCGGGGACCGCAGCATTTCCCCCCTGTTTTCCAGTACATCCTGTCAAAACAGTCGATATGCAAATAATAAACAGTAATAACGCAGCCATTAATTTTTTCATTTGAATCCCCTCCAATCCTGCTATTATCCCTTTCTTCTCTCCACTACAAATTCACAAAGAGGATCGCCTGCACAGATCGTCTTCGTCATGTATCCATCCAGACCACATAAATCTGCATAACCGATATCTCCATACGCTGCATTCGCACACATAGCGCAGGCCTGCTCTCTGGTTAAACCCGTTTCCATCCATATCTCTGCACATGGAGCTTCTCCATTCACGGCCCACTGAATAACCGCTTTGTCTTCACTAACAAGCTCATAGGGAATCGCGCCTGGATCCGCTGGTATAAAATCATTCTCACCTACCGTATAGTTTTTACAGAGATTCAGCACATCCCCCTGTACTACAGGTTTGCCATGATGTTTTAAATGACCAAATGCAAAGTATGCTTTCTGAACAATCTGATCAGCGGTCTCCTTATCAAACTCCTCTAAAAGCACCTTATAGAAGCATCCTGTCATATGATACCTTTCCTTGTGTCCCTGCTGAAAAGCTGCTGCCATGTCTTCCACTGTGAATTTCTTTTCTCCCATTATGATTCTTCTCCTTTTATATAAATTTTTAATTACTATCCCATTTAAAGCTACAGGCTCATTGCCACTGACTGCGAATTCTCTATTACTTCTGCTGCACTTACTTCTCTGTTTAATCTATGGCTTAAATAAATTCCCTCTTGGATCAAAAGGGTTTTCAACGTCAATTCTGCTGTTGGGTATAACGATGCGCTCCCCTGCAAAGCACCGATCCAGTTCCCCTGCGAGGATTCGTACATCCAATTATCCTCCTGACAGCTTCGCCATCTATACTCAATATCAGTTGTACAGAAGGTAGCATTCATTTCCAAATCATGTTTGGTGGTAAACAATCTCATAGGCTTAATTTCCTGTACATGAGGAAGTGCCGGCTTTGTAACCGCCAGCGTAATTCCTCCCTTTGGCCCAACCACAAAACTCGTTCCCAGAGTATCCAGATGCATCGCCCACGTCTCAGCGATATCCAGTGTGGCACCATTTTTAAAATACACCATACCCACTCCTGTTTCCTCTACATCATACCCGCTAATTTCCTTCCTTGCCTCATCCATGGCAACTTCCTGGTAGACACGCCCAGATATACGTTCAACTTCCGGATTCCCAGCTAAGGATATAATCTCCGAAATGTGGTATACGCCCACATCATAGAGTCCTCCGCCACCGGCGCTCTTCTTTTGTACAAAAGCCGGAGAGGCGCTGGAATCAATAAATGGCCGTCCTCTTCTCCTAAGTCCAGTTGAGCGCATATAGTATATTTTCCCAATTTCGTCTGCTTCAATTAACTGTTTAGCTACTCTGTGATTCACTGTATAAAGATTGCGAAGCTGTACATGAAGCATACAATTGGCAGCTATTGCCGCCTCTATCATCTCCTTTCCATCTGCATAAGAGCCAGCCAGTGGTTTTTCACAGTAGACATGTTTACCATAACGAAAAGCCTCCAGTGCAGCGGCCTTATGATAATTGGTATGTAAGCAAATATCTACCGCCACTACATCGTCCCGCATAAGCAGCTGCCGAAAATCAGTATAACGATTTTTTATATGGTATTGGTCGGCAACCCTGTTCAGTTCCTGCTCATTAATATCACAGATCGCAACTACCTCAACATTTTCCAATAATTGATACGCTGCCAAATGTTCTTTTCCAATCTGCCCGGCACCTATGATTCCAATTTTAACTTTTTCCCCAATCATTTCATCACCTCTTACAATTTTTTTAGTTCATAACCCGATTCACTTGGCATATTTAAACAATACCATACAGTATTTTCAATGTCAATCATTTTTTCATTATATTTCACAGTTTTCTTGAAATAATTTAATTTTCATTATATTTCATTGACTTGGAATATTTTATCATGTATGATAGTTACATCAAGGAAAGGAGAACGTGGTTTAAATGAATACGAAATATGCCGCTCAAATCATTCATAAGCTTCAGGAAACTCTTATCGATGCTGTGCTCATCCCTCCGTCAAACGACCTGCAAATGCTTCTGGGGTTCTCGCCTTTTATTTGTGAGCGATTTCAAGGACTTTTTTTCCAGGCAAACGGACACCACTTTTATGTATGCAATCGGCTGAGTGCAGATGAGATTCAGCCTTATCTGCAGGATATCCCTCTGTACATCTGGACAGACTGTGAACGATATACTACAGTAGTAAAAGATATTCTTGCAGAATATCAGCTTTCAAACAAAAAAATAGGCGCACTTTATCAGACCCCCGGGAGCTGGATCACTGAACTTTCAGAACTATGCCCCATCACTTGGGTACCCTTTTATCAACATATGAATGAAACCCGTATTATAAAGTCTAACAAAGAGCTTGATGCCCTGAGGCAGGCTTCCCATATAACAGATCTTGCATGGCAGGATGCTTTGTCCTATATCCGGCCTGGCCGTTCTGTATCCGAGATCGTCAATTTTATCAACAGTCGGATGATTCATTATGGAGGAACTGCACCTGCCTGTAATGCCTATGAAAAAAAGGCCGCTGGATATCCTCATTATGTGATGCCCAAAATAAGCCACATTATGGAATCGACGGACAGCCTTCTCGTCGATTTCGGATGTGCTGTAAAAGGCTACCGCAGCGATTGTACCCGCACTGTCTTTCTAGGTAAAGTAAGCAGCCAGGAACGTGAACTTTATTCCCTCGTATTATCTGCAAACTTAACTGCAGAAGCCCTTCTTGCCGAAGGTATTCCCTGCTGCAGCATAGATGCAGCCGCAAGAGATGTGATTAAAAAAGGTGGCTGCAACGATTTCTTTATAACCAGATTAGGCCACGGTATTGGAATTAACGGTCACGAAGCTCCCGATATTTCTGCAGTCAATCAAAAAAAATTGATGCGCGGTATGGCATTCACGATCGAACCTGGTATCTATATACCTGGTATGATCGGCATACGAATTGAGGATGTCTGTATTATAAACCAATATGGATTACCGGAAGTATTAAACAAAACCACAAAAGAACTTACTATTCTTTCATAGTACAGGTTTCTATATTCTGTTTTTTCAAGTTTTTGAAACCTTGAAAGAAAATCACTGAAATCTTTATAATTTACCATTTTATTCCACGGATATCTGTAGTAAAATAAAAGATGAACTCGCTACATAGTTATCCACCAAGAAATAAAGGAGTCTATACCCTATGGTCACAATTAACGATATTGCAAAACGGGCGAATGTTTCCGTTGCGACTATTTCCAAAGTTTTGAATAATCAGCCTGGTCCCAGTCCGGAAACCCGTGAAGCTGTCCTGGCAATTGCCAATGAATTGAATTACACTATTACCGCCGCTCAACAGCAGAAGCGGAAAAGGATAAATCGCACGATCGGTATTATCACAGAAGAAATCACTGCCTTTACCACGCCCAGACTCATTGATGGGATTGGTGTCTGCTGCGAAGAACGAGGTTATCATTATATTTTGGGAAATTTAAGATTTAACAGCCGATTTGATAATAATCCTATTCATCTCCAGAAAAAAGCGGATTTGATACAAGAATTAACGGAAGATCTGCAATCACGTCATGCAAGTGCTATTTTGTATGTAGGAGCTATGACGCAAATGGCCATTCCGCTTCCGGTTACAGAGAATTATCACTTTATTTCTGTTTTCAGCGCCAGCGACAATGCTTTGATCCCCGCTGTTATTTACGACAATCGCAATGCTGCATACCAGGCAACTAAACTACTATTGGATAAGGGACATAGAAAAATCGGAATGATTGCAGGATCTGTCAGCACCCCCCATACGATGGAACGTCTTCTTGGTTATCAGGATGCACTATTTGAATATGGCATTCCCTATAATCCCCAGCTGACTTTATATGCGAATTGGGATCGAAAACAAAGCTACGATTATATGCCGTTCTTACTCCAGGAAAATGTCACTGCAATTTTTTCACAGAATGATATAATGGCAATGGGTGTTTATGATTATTGTAATGAGCATGGCATTAGAATCGGAAGAGATTTAAGCCTTATCGGTTTTGATGACTGTGAATACGCCTCTTTTTGCAGGCCTGCCCTTTCCAGCATCTCCTTGCCGCTTTTCGAAATTGGCCATACTGCTACCAATATTTTAATTGATTTGCTCGAGGCAGGAACGCCGCCTAAAAAACAGATTACACAATTAAAATGCAAACTCGTTGAGAGGGAGTCTTCCAACTACCAACCGCCCTCATCATCGTCTTAGCCGCCAGTCCTGCAGAAACTTTGAAATCTTACTTCATAAAAAGGAAAGCCTCTTTTTTGTGTAATTGCCAACAAAATAGAGTACAACAATCTGGGCTTCTTTTATAAAAAGTTTGAATTACTCGACAAAATGCCCCCTTCTCTTTACCGGCGGTTAAAATCTACTCCCATCTGGAAAATGCTTGAACAAAGACATTCTTATCAAATTTCATATTAATACTATCCTCGGGCTGTAAAAATAACTTTTTACAGCCCTGATTCTTTCTACCCTCTCATAGTCGAACGGCGTCCTGTTTTTTACACTGCTTCCCTCCGGTACAGGCAAGACCTGCTCATGCAGTTGTTGGAAATGGTACAGAAAACACTTGTTTTTTCATGTTTCCTGCCTCTCATTAAACAATTCTTCCGGAAGTGCCCCCACAACTTTATGTCTCGTATACAGTTCTTCCAGATAAGATACAGCCTTACCTGTTATGGTAAAGTCAACAGCTTTTACTGCGTCATCAAAATGCGGAACACTGGTAGCTCCTACGCTTAGCGCTGTCACACCTTTTTTTGAGCCAGCTGGTCCACTCTTTCGATAATCATTAGATCTTAATCCATGGCCTGGTCATATTTTTGCGCAATGTCCGATCCGTCTGGCGGCGTTTCGATTCGGTGGTCCAGCCAGTGTGCGCCAGGTGCCCGCCCGCAAGCGGGCTATATGGAATTCTTGACACATGATACTGCTCACAGATCGGAATTAACTCTCTTTTAGCCTCCCGGTATAAAAGGTTATAGTGATACTGCATCGAAAAATTTGATAAAAATCCATCTTGAAACCTGTATTCCTGTATTTCCTAATTTTGCATATTTCATTTTTAATATATACCTCCTGATTACAGTGACTCTCTGATGATTTTTTCAGTAGCTTCTTCCGTCAGCGGAACGTAGGCCTGATCCAGCCCTTCATTGACCGCTATATGATGCGCCATTTCGGATACTCTGCTTTCATCAATACCGACTTTCCTTAAGTGCATCGGAATACCGATGGACTCGAAGAACCTGTAAGTCTCTTCAATCGCCTTTTCTGCAATCTCCCATTTGTCCAGAGACGCATCAATGCCAAATACATTAATTCCATATTTCACAAATCTGTCTAACGTTCTGTCACTGAGAATATGTTTCATCCATCTCGGAATAATAATTGCAAGCCCTTCTCCATGGGTAATATCATAGAATGCGCTTAACGCATGTTCGATCGCATGGCATGGCCAGCCTGACGCACTGTTCCCCCCTCTATACTTAAAGCCCCCATGTATATAACTGCTACCCTTTCGGCAAGAGAACTTCGAATTAGACGTTCTTATGAAGATTTCCAACAGTTTATAAAAGGGCATGTGGAATTTAGTCTTGCTATCTTTTTAGAACTCTGCCAAATAAAACAACAAATTGTACTTTGGGATAAATTTCATTGGACTCATTGACCTCTTCCAGCATGGCCTGATACTGCAAATCATTCTTTAAATAAATGGATAACATTAAATCTTTGGAGCATTCTTTTAGGAATGCTCCAAAGACAACGATCTCTCAACTTCTAACAATTACATGATTTACATACATTCACTGTAACTGATGCTGTGTTGTTCTGCGTATTAGGATCAAACGTAGACGATGAAACCCTTGCAGTATTTCTGATACAGCCTTTTGCACACCTGCTGACTATTCCTGTTATTAAGATGGACACTGAGCTGTTTGCGGCAAGCGTTCCGATGTTAAGGCTTCCCTCCCACGTCTCCCACGTGTTTCCGCCATCAATGGAGAACTCCGGATTATGCAGGTCGGCCGGCAGGTTATCTGTAATCACCACCTGCTCTGCGGTATCTGTCCCCAAGTTGTTAATTGTCAGCGTATAGGTCAGGCGCTGGCAGCGAATAGCCGGACTCGGGGAAGCTGTTTTCCGTATTGAAAGGTCTGCACCTGTCTTCCGGACGGGAGTATTCACGGTATCCGTATTATTGTCCGGGTTGGGATCCGGTGTAGTGCTTACAGCCACTGCTGTATTTGTAATTATTCCACATGATGACGGTATGACGGTTCCGCGAATCAGAATCGTGCGGCTCTGTCCGGCTGCCAGGGTTCCCAGCACATAGGGATTGGTCCAGGTATTCCAGACCACACCACCATCCAGGGAAAATTGTACGTCTGACAGTTCAGGGGGAACCTCATCATAGAGAATCACATTCCGGGCACTGTCCGGTCCGTTGTTGGTTACCACAATAGTATAGGTTAATAATTCTCCCGGAATGGCAGCAGCAGGCCGGGCGCTTTTCGTGACAGAAATGTCAGCAGCAGCGGCTGTGGTGCTGATATCTGTTCTGTTTGTACTGGTATTGTTGTCAGGGTCAGGATCGGGTGTGGTACTGCTCACTATGGCGGTGTTGATTATACTGCCGCTTGCCGACGGAGCAACCACAGCACGGATCAATACGGTAATCCCCTCTTCCGCGGCCAGAGTTCCAAGGTTAAGTGAACCATTCCATTGGAGCCAGGTGATTCCGCCATCCAGAGAGAACTCCGGGTCCGTCAGACTGCTCGGGATATCATCCGCAAGCATCACATTCTGGGCAGCATCCGGCCCCGCGTTAAAGATGGCCAGCGTATACGTCAGCGTACTTCCGGGCTGCACAGGATTGGGAGCAGAGGTTTTGGTGACGGATAAATCAGCCAACCGCCCGGCCGGTATGACAGGCGTCACCACGGTAGACGAATTATTATCCGGGTTCGGATCGTGTGTTCCGCTGCTCACCACTGCAGTATTACTCAGACTCCCTGAGGCAGTATCGGGAACCGTAGCGCGGATCAGAATCTGGCGAAATGAGCCAGGCTGTAAATTCCCCAGAAAAAGCGGACTATCATAAGGCGACCATGTGGTGCCTCCATCGATCGAAAACTCTGCATTGAGCAGTTCATCTGGAAGTGCATCGGATAAGTTGACGTTAACTGCAGTCGAAGGTCCGGCGTTTTCTATCAGCAGTGTATAGGTGATATTTTCTCCTGCACCTATCGGACTGGGACTGGCAGTTTTGACAACCGATAGATCTGCCGACGGTTCGATGGGCGTAATGACCGTAAAGGTATTATTGTCCGGATCTGGATCAGGCGTGCTGCTGCTTACTGTGGCAGTATTCGTAAGCGCTCCGGAAGCGGAGAGGCTAAGCACACCACGGATCAGGATTATCCGGCTTTCACCGGCAGCAATGGTGCCCAGAATCAAAGGGCTGCTCCATGGCTGGAAGGTAATTCCGCCATTTGTGGAATACTCCGCCTCCGAAAGATCGGCGGGAATATGATCCGTCAGAATCGAGTTCAAGGCCGGAGATGGTCCTGCATTTGCCACGGTAACCGTATAGGTCAGCGTACTCCCCGGTTCTGCCAGATTGGGGCTGGCTGTTTTCACAACAGAGAGGTCCGCCAACGTACCAACTTCCACAGGTACCTCATTCGACATAACTTCAAACTCACCCGGAATCCCCCCCTCTACAGGAGTATATGAGTAGGTGATGTTAGCACGGTTCAGGACTGGGTTTGGCGTCGGAACCGTCTCCACAAGAGCGGAAAATTCAACTGTTACGGTGGAGCCGCCGGGAATATCCGGCAGAGTAAATCCTGTGTTGGGATCTGCAGCCGGTCTTGTTGTGCTGTCCACGACAACACTTCCCGGAACAAAGGACAGGCCGTCAGGCACAGTGTCCTGGAAAAATACATTAGTTAAAGGACTCTGGCAGTCGTTCGTCAAGGTTACCGTGTAATGAACCACCTCTCCCACAGCAGCGTTTTGCCTGTCAACCGTTTTGACCGGCCGAAATTCCGGCACCAGGATCTCATTGAACGAGATATCATCGATGGCGTAATCATTTCCAATCACTTCCGGTCCTTCGCTTAGGAATTCAACAGTCAGGCTTGTATTACCCTGAGAATTAATAAGGCTACCGATCTGCTTCCATTCCGGTGCATTGACATTGACCGGAATCAGCGTTCCGAGTGTTGCACTGTACAGAACACCGCCGTTCTGATCCAGTATACGAACGCCAAGTTCCGGATTCGGGTAGCCGTTTACCTTAAAAAGATTTAAAATCCATGCCGTAAACAGGTAATTAGTATTCGGCTGGACGGATACAACGTCTCTAAAAAATACCGCGCCCGGATTAAAGCCATTCACAACCATAAAGCGTCCGGTTTCGTTACCTGCAGTATGGTCCGCTATACGCCACCAAGCTCCAATTTCAGCGCTCATAGAGTTGTTCATGATATTCTGCACCGTATATTCCCCGCCAAGCGGTGCAAAAACAGCGGGATTGGGCAGCACGTAAGTGAAATCGGGCGTCACTCCGGGATATGGTTCAGTGGGCGCACCGGTGTTGGCTGGAGTACCCTGAGGAAACGTACCGAAGGTTCCACCATCTGCGGCATTAATCAGATTTTCGCCGGAAATGATCGCACAGGGATCTAAAATTGCCTGTATCGGCGTATAAATTACCGGGCCGTTGAAAAAATTCTGATTCGTCAAATCAGAGCCCGTTACCGTTACCAGAAGAGTGTCCGGCGTGACCGAATCCAGATTGGTAGATCCCGCAGGCGGGTTATTCACCGCAGTGATGGGCGGATTGACCCCCGGCGGGACACTTCCCGGTACCGCAGCCGTAAAGTTACCCGGTGTAGGGATCCCCCCGGTTGTCCCATATGACTCGACAATTCTGTAACTGCCGGCAGGTACATTTAAAAATGCATAGTTTCCATTGCTGTCCGTTAAAACGGTTAGCCTTTCAGTTGTATTAATATTCTGAAGCACCACTGGGATATTCGCGATACCTGAATCGCCGGAATTAATTGTGACACTTCTGTCCCTGTCAAATATAATTCTTCCTGATATAGTAGCCATTATGATACACCTCTCAATTAAGATTTAGTTTTATACGCTTGCGTAACACCGCAAGCTGCATATTCAAATATCAATAGATCTTTAACGTATATTGACAATTTCTAAGCTTGTTCACCTGGAACAGAAAAATGTCAATATTTCTTTGATATTATATGCCAAACCAAATCATGCTGTTACATGGCTGCTGATTGCCTCCATCGCATGACAACAAACAAGCCATATCCAAAAGAACTCACAAGGATATGGCTTATCTTATATGATTAATTACTACAGCTGCCTCCTGGGATATTTTAGTTCCGGCAACCTGGTTATTGGTAAACAGATTGTTGCAATTAATAATCTCCATGTTCTCACATCCGACCGGAAAATAGCCCTTTTTATCCGAAGCAGTTTCTGTATAGCCGGTTAAATCACATATAAGCTTATTCCTTATTTTTCAAATACTGTTCCAGTTGATGGTTCCTACCGCGATCACATACTGAAAAGCAGCAGAGCTCTTCAACTGATATCCCCCTTGTCAAGTAGACAAGTAAAATATCGGTTCTCCTGTTTGCGCAGTTCCGATTGATTTTATCTCAAGCCTCGCCTGCCACCGTATTTTTTTTACCAGGCTTGCACTTTAACACCTCGCTATTCCCGTTTATAAGTTTCATCCTTCCAAGCACCGGCCGGATCAGTTCTGACAGTAATTCCTTCGTCTGTGAGCGTATAGTATTCTGCTTCCGTAACGCCCACCACCGCCTCCCTCACTGCCTAATCCAACTGTCCGCCACAGAATTTCAGTTCAAACGTATCCGTATACCAGCCTTCTTCTGAATAACCATGATACGTAATTTCCAGCCGCCCGTCTTCTATTTGTTTTACTTCTATCGTCTGCTCAGCCTCTGAACGGTAAGTGCCTACCCACTCCGGCTCCGGAATCCGCTTATAAACCCCTGTAAAAATCTCCCGTACGCCGCTGTTTTCCCTCTGTTCCGTCATGGAAACCGTTATGGTGTCCTTTCTTTCATCATACGGAAATAACAGAGCCATATATACCGCCCGCCGTGGATCATCCTACAAGACAGGTGCCCGTGTTCCTCGCTGAAACAGTTGTGTACTCTTCCATTGCCTGAATCTATAAAATCTCGATTTTCTTTGTTCAATGACATCACTACCTCCTTGTCTGATTTATTCCTATGCCGTCCTGATTCAGATACCAGTCATCAACCCATGCATCAGTCACCATGGCTCCTCTCATTCCATCTGGTGCCGGGTTAAAATAATACCATTTTCCGTCAATCTCCCGCCAGCCGGTGGCCATGGCTCCGTCTTTGTCTAAATAGAACCATTTTTGATAAAACAAATCATAGATCCAGCCGGTTCTCATCTCCCCCTCTTTAATTTCTTCAGTCCGTTTTACATCTTCTGATGTAGCCAGGTAATACCATACTCCATTCAGCTGTTGCCAGTCCGTCACCATGCGGCCGTTGTGATCAAAATAGTACCATCTTCCATCTATAATACCCCAGCGGTTTTCTGCATAGCGGCCTGTGGTCAGGCGGAATTTCCAAAAAACAGAATCTATACGCTCCCATGTACCAATCAAAACGGAGGAATCCATGGTGTTACTTTCTGAAGAGGAGTCTCTGGATACTCTGCCGGACGCTGGTTTGATTTCTACAACAGCCTCCACATTGGCAATAACGCTTCCATCTGCTGAGATAATAAGATTTTCCCGCCATACCCCTTCTGTCAGCCCTGTTTTTGGTTGAACTGTAATGGTAACGGACTCGCCTTGAGGTATCGGACTGTCCACCCATATGATTTCATAATTTGCTCCGCCCATTACTGTAAATCCGTAAATGTAGTCTTTTCCGCTGTTTTCGATTGTAATAGTCTGCGGGGCGGGCAGTGTTTCATATCCGGCAGCTAAGCTCCCAAAATCTATCGTAGTCGGGTCTACCTTCAATGGATTTTTTGATATCTTTACTTGATAGCTTTGTATCAGACAGCCGGATTCTATCGTAAACAGCCATGTATGATCATCTAACATTATGGCGGGACTGATGATTGCATTCGCATCCTTCGGTATCATGGTTATTGCGCTTGCCTCTGTGGGGAACGGGGTTTGGTCAGGCAAGACTACATATGCCGTGTAATTGTCTTCATCAATAACAGCCTCTGTTTCGTTCACCCATAAACCAGACAAGGATATGTCGGAATTAATAATCGTGATTTTGCTGGCCTCATAACTGTCTACCGCACGTCCGCCTGGTCCGGCAGCGGAAATAGTTCCTCCCTGTACATCGACAACACTGTTCTCTCCTGCATATATTGCGCAGCCTCGCTTACCGTCAGCGCTTATATTGCCATCGGTCATCGTTAATTCACTGCTATCAGTAAGAAATATACAGTCTTCTAAATCACCAGAAGCTGAAAGAGTACCACCGGTTATTTCTATGCAACTCCAACGTGAGTAAAGTGCAATTTTAAGAGAGGATATCACCGCTCCGTTTTCAACAACCAATGTTCCATTCAAAATGTGGATTCCCATATCACCCTGTACCGTTCCGCTATTCAAACTAACTTGACAATCGGAAAAGACAAACGCATAAGCTCCCAAATCGGTTGAACCAGAACGTATGATTTCTCCGCCATTCATCTCAAACTGAATTGCTGATCCGTGAAATTCTAAAAGCCCTCCAGTACTGCCCTTCCCCTCATAGTCTGCCCTCCAGTCTATGATGAGATCCGGGCTTCCTGAATACCCATAGCTCAGCGAATTCGTTGCTCCGGTCACGCTGCCTTCTACGGTGACTGTATCGTTTGAGATGGTTGTAGTTAACTGTCCGCTGCCGCCATGATTGAAAGTACTTATAAACAGCGCAAATTCTTCAGCGGCCGACAGGTTGCCGCTGGCAGGTACTTTTCTGAATTCCGCATTGGCGGGAGTGGCATTAGATGGAGTCGTGTATGCATAATCGGTGCCATTTTCTTCTTCATCAAAAGTTCCGACCATTACAAAAATCTGCGGCAGTTCCACTTCCAAGTCCATCTCATACCCGGACGGCATGACCGGTTCATAGACATAGGTTCCGGGTATCTCGGATTGAAACTCCGCATCGCTGCTCTCTGTAAAATTCAGTTCCCATTCAACATCCCGTATTTTTCTTCTGACGGTCTTTTCAACTTTATCGTCAGAATCATGATCTTTCTCCGGTTCTTCCGCCTCGGAACCGGTTGCCACGGGCGTCTTCTGTTCTTCCGAATTTCCGGAGTCTTCCGACAGGTTTCCGGACGGTTTCCCTGCATCATTCTCTTCTTTTGCAGGTTTGTCAGATTCCAACCCGGTATCCGGGCTGTCATTCTCTTCTGCGTCTGACTCCGGCTGCTTTATCTCCGGCTCCTCTTCTTTCTCCGGCCCCACTGTTCCGGTGGTATCGGAACCGGTTGTTTCCGGTTCACTTACCGTCCCATCATCGGAGGAGTCAGCCGGTAAGGTTTTTTCCCCATCTCCCGGTAACGCCTTCTCCTTCTCTGTAGAAACAGACGGGTCTGCATCACCAGCCTGTTGTTCCATAATGCTGTCAGTTCCTGAACCCGCCTCCGCTTCAACAGAAGGTTCCGTCTCAGCCTTCCCCTCTTCGGTTTTACCGACCTCTTTTTCCTCTGTTTCCTCCGTTTTGCTCCCCTCATTCGTCTGCTTCACAATCACCATGTCCGCCCACAGGCTGCCCGGGAAGCGGATGTCCTCCTCTGCTGCCCCCAGTTCCAATTCCTGAACCGCATATTTTTCCGGCAGTTCTTCAAACCGGATGATGGTTCTTTCCTCTTCCACCGCTGCAAATACCGGGGCTGTCTGGATATTGGACAATGCCAGTACAGACGCCATTACAACCGCAAACTTTCTCTTTAACTTACCCCTCATGTTTCCTCCTCTCTTCCCGCCGGTATGCCTGTTCCATGGCAGAAATTGTTCTATATGATTGAAATTTCGATTATGAACAGATTCGTTCATAATCCCTAAAACGACGAAATGCGAACACGTTCTTCACGCGTTCGCATTTCTATCTATTCTTATATAACCTTATTATACCAGAATCCTGACGGGGAAACAACAGGAATTCTTTCCTGGTGGAAATTATAGTGGAAATTATCTGCTGTCTCCTATCCGGTCATCGGTCAAGCAGCGGTCATTGCCGCCTGGGTGCGGTCTGCTGAAGCGGATAAAAGCTGAAAAACAGTCTGACATCAGGCCGCCCCTGTACCAGCTCAAGAAATTTATTCCGGATCCGCGAAGTAATCATTTCCATATGGCTGCTTCCGGCCCCCGGCGTCATGACCAGGAACTGGCAGCTGGTGTAATGGGTATAAATATCATTGAAACGAAGGGAGGAGCAAATGCTTTCTCTTAATTGTTGAACCAGAAATTCCCGTTCGCCCAGATTCACAAAGGCCCCTGACGGATCTGTCAGTGAAATAAGGATAAGCTCCACCTGAATACCAGTCCGTTCCAGGCTTCTCTCCAGAAACCGGTAGATAGAAAGAAACGTCTGGTACTCCTGACAGTTGGCTTCCCTTGAAAAATCCGGCTCCTTCAATTCGCGGCAGATGTACTTCATATCATGCGGGGCGGCCGGAAGCCCCTCCCCGTTCTGGGACGCTGTTTTATGCAGCGCCATGGAATCCCTGTAACCATTTAAAAAGTTTCTGCCTTCCCTCTTCCCATACCGGAGAGCACAGTCCGCACGGCTGTAAAGAGTCTGGAATGTATCGCCTTCACGGAACTGTTCCACCCCGATTGTCACTTTTAAACGGTTGCCGATCCCCATCTCCCTCCCAACCTGAAGTGCCCTGCTGTACAGGCTTTCTGCCTTGCTTTCCACCATCTCTTTTTTGCATGCATTTTGTATAAATACAGCAAATTCATCACCGCCCATACGGCCGATCAGATCCTTCTTAAAAAAATGATATCCTATGACACGGGCCAGCTCCTGCAGTACCTTATCTCCAGTCAGATGGCCGTACACATCATTGATCTGCTTAAAATGGTCGATATCCATAATCAGAAACACACCGGCTTTATCATGTCTGATCGCCTCGCTTACCTTTTCCTCCATGGTTCCCCGGTTAAGAAGCCCTGTCAGGGAATCCTGGCTTGCCAGCTTCTTCAGGCGTTCATTCTCCTCCTGTAATTTGTCTAAACCTTTCACTTCTCTTCCCTCCAATCCCATTGTCTGACTGTTATCGTCCACACTGCTGTCACGGGACAGCCTGCAAAATGAACGGTTTTATTCATAATCCCTAAAACGGCGAAATGCGAATACGTTTCTCACGCATTCGCATTTCATTCTTTTTCCTACTCATTAAACCGGATGGTAAATACAGTACCGTTTCCGGGGGGACTCTCTGCCTCTACCGTGCCTCCCATGGCTTCCACAACCGTTTTGACAATATACAGTCCCAGACCGCTGGAGCCATCCTTTTCCCCGCGTTCCGGCGACACCTTATAGAAGCGTTCGAAGATATGAGGCAGGTGTTCCGGTGCGATCCCCTCCCCAGTATCCGATACCTTCAGTTCAGCCTGACTGCCATTTCTCCGGATCGAAAGCGAGATGTTTCCTCCGGCCGGCGTATGGCGGATTGCATTGTAAACCAAGTTATCCAGCACACTCCAGATCTTATTGCCATCCACCTGCAGTTCCATTCCCTCTTCCGCCTCCGCCGAAAAATGAATCCCGTTATCCCTGACCAGATCCGCATACCTTTGTTCCGCCTCCTTCATCAGCTTCATTGCCGGTATCCGGTCCTTCCGGTAAACCGCAGTACCGCCCTCCAGCCGGGTCACCTCAAATAAGTTGTGGATCAGCCTCTGGAGGTCCAGGTTCTTATGATAGGCGATCCCCAGATACTCCGCCCGTTCCTGCTCATTGGCCGCTATCGTATCGTCTCCCAGCAGTTCCAGATAATTATTCAGCACGGTCAGTGGTGTTTTGAGATCATGGGATATATTGGCGATCATTTCCCGCAGGGCTGCCTGGGATGCTGCCAGCTGCCGGTTGGCGCTGTTTAACTGCTCCGTCCTCTGTTCCACCAGCAGCTCCAGATTTTCGTTGACACGCTCTACCTCATTGTGGGCTTTCGCATAATTCCTCGAAAGCATGGTGCACTGGCAGAGCAGCAAAAACAGGTTCGGTACAATTCCCGGTACAAAAAGTGCTCCTTCAAATACGGTTTTTGATAACGGGCCAAAGAAAATAAAAATGATTAAGCTCAAAAAATAGAGAAACTGGTATGGGTCCCGTCCTACTTTGCCGTTCTTCACTACCAATACCACCGAAATCCCATAGGGGAGCAGCACCAGAAACATCCAGTTGACTGCGGCTGCATAAGGAACACTCCGGATACAGATCAGTACCATAGGCAGGATAAAGCTGATTCCATAGATGACACGGAGAATCCGGCCCAGGCGGACGCGGAACATCTGTAGCATAAAGATACAGATACACAGGTTCTGGAGGGTAAATAAAAGCAGGAATACCCGGTTCAGCACCGGGCCGATTCCACCCGGAAGAAAATACTGGAACAGGTTATTGCTCTCCATGGCCAGACGTACCGTTGTTACCAGACAGGTCACACTGTAAATAAGATAAATCTTTTCCCTCCTGCGGAATGCAAACAGGAACAGATGATAGATGCCGATAAACAGGATACCGCCCAGGGCAAACGCGATCAACATCCGCTGCCAGAATATGTGATGGCTCAGCACCGTATCACGGCCGATGAGAAGGGAATAAAAGATACCGCTCCCGTTCATATGGTAATTAGCTGCCTGAATCACCAGTTCTATCCTGCCGTCCTGCGGCACCACGGCCAAAAGATCATTTTTCACTCCGGGAACCGTGTGTTCCGCCGAATCGCCCGGATGACCGGCCATAAAGATTTCGGTTCCATTTACCCAGATGATGGAAGATGACATGATTTCCGGCACATAGAGAAGCAGGGCCTGATCCGCAGCAGTTTGTATATGCAGGCGGTACGTTGCATATCCCAGCCCCAGATACCCCTTCTTAATCCATGGCCCGGGCAGGTCGATATACTCCCTTCCCTCCGCCAGTCCCAGTTGAAAGTCCTGCGGGGTATAGAGTTTTCCATAATAAAGCTCCCATTCCCCATCCAGTGCATAGACTTCTGAGTGAAAATCCGTCTCCCGAAAATCCATTACGCCATTTGCCGCCTTAGGTCCTTTTGAGACAAACGGCTGGCAGGCAGCAAAAAGCAGAGTGATGCAGACGGTCAGTATTAAAGCAAACATACACAGGAATCGTTTCATAGCCTTGTCCTCGCTTCCGACCTGGGATGGAACTCATAGCCCTCTCCCCGTACCGTCTCTATGCTGCCGACCAGATGGCCCACCTCATCCAGCTTGCGCCGCAGCCTCGCGATATGTACCGCAACCGAATTGGTAGTATCCGGCTTCCCCGTTTTCCATACCTCTCTGTACAATTCATCCGGCGTTAAAATCCGGCCGGGATTCCCTAAAAGATACAGGAATAAGTCAAACTCCTTTTGGGACAGCGGAATTACATGGTTTCCTGCGGTCAGGCTTTGCTGATGATGGTCTATAATGAATCCCTGCATCACACTGCGCCGCACCTGTGCGTAAACCCGGGCAGCCAGTTCCTTTAAGCTGTAAGGTTTGGTAATATAATCATCCCCGCCGGCCATTAATCCCCGGATCTTATCCTCCTCATCGTCCATGCAGCTTAAAAACAGGATCGGCGCTGATGTAATATTCCGTACCGCCTGGCAGAGCGCAAAACCGTTTAAATCCGGCAGAAGTACATCCAGCAGGATACAGTCATAGCTGCGCTGCCGCAGCAGTTCCAGACCGTCCATGGCACAGATAGCCGTATCAACCTTGTACCCCCTGGACTCCAAATATTTTCGGTTGGTTCTTAAAATGTCCGGCTCATCATCAACGGCCAGCAGCCAATACGTTTGTTCCAATCGTCTTCCCTCCTCTCTTGCGTTAGATGAACGAAAGTGTTCATCTTCCCTGAAATAACAATATGCGAACGGCAGAGGCCATTCGCATATATCACTGATTTCATTATATGGTTGATTTGAATTTATGTCAAGCAAACCTTTCTCGAGTTTCCGCAGTTCTGTCCACAGAAGCACCATTACTGTTTATACTTATATACAACTTTAAAAAAATGCCCAAAATATAAGGAATCCTATCCCTTTTTGATGTAAA
>OBXM01000250.1_pt1 | contig 66677 bp, 65 predicted proteins | sample 1538141 | NCBI WGS metagenome assembly OBXM01 (sample SAMEA2580153, study PRJEB22360) | human gut metagenome | biome: human gut; feature: human-associated habitat; material: faeces | place: Denmark | collected 2008/2010 | reverse complement strand
GGCCTCGGTGCGGGCACGGCGTGGCGGAAAGCGTCCGCGGCTGCCGCGCCGCACGCGGTCACACCCCGGCCAGACGGAGGATGGCTTCCTGCCGGGTGGCGGGGAAAAAGACATCCCGGCCCCGGTTGCTCTCGCGGATAAAATCCCGCAGGGGCTTGCTGGTATATCCGGAATAATCGCCGTACACCGCCAGCTTTGCGCCGTAATTGATGAATTTTTGCAGTACGGCCCCGGCAAGGCCCGTGCTCAAAATGAAAAAATCCGGCGAAACAGCGGCCTTTTCAATGGCGATGCGCTCTGCGCCCAGTGTGTAGCGCGCTTCCATGATCAAGTCCAGCGCCGTCTGCTCGTCCGTCAGTGCGCACGTGCCTGTTACAAGGGCGATGGCGACTCCGTTTTCTGTGATTTTTTCCATTGCCATGCTCTTTCCTCCTGTTCTGTTTGAATATGCCTTCTGCTCAAAGGCTTGCCGTCAGCCATTGCCGCAGAGCCTCCAGCTCCTTTGGCGTGTGGAAATAGTGGCCCGCTTCGGGGCGTGTCAGCAGCCTGCAGCCGTATTGCCGGGCAAAACGGGCGGTGACATCTGGCTCACACAGCTCGTCCCGTCCGCCGCACAGAATGGAGGTGGGCGTGTCCCAGCGGCGCACGGGATGTTCTTTCACATAGCAGTAGTAATCCCAGTACAGCGTTTCTCCGGTGGGTGTTTCTATGGCCCGTTCCCGGCACAGGCGCTCCTGTGTTACGCCGAACCAGCCCATCATGTTTTCAATGAGCCGCCGCATATCCAAGACAGGGGAAAGGAACAGCGCCTGTTCCAGCGGCTCGTCCGCGTAGGCTGCCAGGCTGAAGCAGGCTCCCAGGCTGCAGGCGAACAGGCCCACGTGCGCCCAGCGCTTTTTGGCGTACCCCATCACGGCCCTAAGCTCGGGTACGCAGACTTGTATCCTGCACGGCGCAGGCTCGTCTTTGCGGCCGCCGTGTCCGGGCAGATCGAAGCTGAGCACCTGCAGCGCCCGGGCGGACGCGGCTTCGGCAAGCAGCTGAATGGGCGTATCGGCTTTGTGGGACAAATTGCCGTGGACGGCAACGACCGCCCCATCGCCCGGCGGTCCCCACACGAGGGCGGGGATTCCGCCCAGATCGAGTTGTTCTGTCTGCATAAAGCTCCTTCTCCGGATAAAACGGGCCGTGGACGTTTTCCGGCCCATGATCAGAGACGGAAAACAAGAAAACCCGTGCCGCATTGCCAGGAAGGCATTGCGGCACGGGTTGTGTTGCATGGATCGCAGCCTTCGCGCGGAAAGCTGGCAAGCGGAAATTCAGCGCTTGCTGAACTGCGGCGCGCGACGTGCGGCCTTGAGGCCGTATTAAAACTGTCTTACGTCCGCTTTTCCTTGAGATTTCAGGCTTTTTGGGCTTTCACCTTAAAAGTTGCCCCACTATTTAATCATAAAATGGGGACATCAGATGCTCAATTTTACTGTCGAAATGCGGCGTTCACCACACTCAAAAGTTCTTCGGGTTTATTATACTTCACCTGCGCATAAATGTCCATCGTTGTCTTACTATTTTCATGTCCGGCAAGATACTGAACAGTCTTAGGATCAACTCCAGCATAAAGCAGATTGGTAATGTAGGTGTGCCGAAGTTGGTGTGGCGTCACGTCGAAGTCGATGGCGTATATCAGTTTAGGATTGTTCTTTTGATGGCCGCCGAGGGTAGGGGTAACTGTGTACTTAATGCTTTGGCCGTTGACATACTTATAATAGTTGCGGGGCTTGGCAGTCCGGACAGTCACATACTTCCAAACCCTCTGAAACTGCGAATACGAAAGCGGTTGCCCCTTGCTATCTGCTATCACATATTCGGATATGGATTTCTCTTTAACTTCCCGCAGCAGGTCTACCAAACATTTGGGAATGGGAATATCCCTGCGGGCCGCTTTGGTTTTTAGTGTTGTAGAAACCACCGGCCTGTTATGCTCGGTTCGCCATGCCCTCCTGACAGAGATATATGGTGCAGGTGCATCCAGAAACACGCAATCCCATTGAAGCCCCAGAATTTCCTCCCGGCGCAGGCCGGAATACAAGGCAATCATGATAAACGTATATGGTGGTAATTCTTTGACAGCATCCAGAAGCACCTTTGTTTGTTCATCCGTCAAGGCTTCCTTTTTCTTCGCTTGCTTTCCTCCTTTTGCTGAAATACCTTCACAGGGATTATAGTCAAGTAGTTGGCTGCGCTCTGCCGAGTAAAAGACGCATTTCAAAAGCATATTCACCGTGCTATATAATCCTGCCGATTTTGTGGCCAACGGGATCAGCGCCAGCCGAATATCATCCGCTGTTACATCCGACAGATACATAGAACCCAACGGCTCGACTATGTATTTGTTCATGTTAATTGTGTACCCTCTTAATGTAGCTGGTGAAATCTTTGCCGACTGCATCAGCAGCCACTTCTCGCAATATTCCGCAACCGTGGGATTTTCTTTGCGGAAAATAGCTTCTTCCACTTGGCGACGCGCTTCCTGTTCCTTTTGATACAGTTCTTCACAGGTTTCAGCGTACAAATCCACTCTTTTCCCATCAGCATCTGTGATTCGTGTTCTGTAATACCGGATTCCTTTCCGCACAACAGTTCCATATTCAGGAATCTGCCCCTTTTTCTTTGCCATAATATTATTTCCTTTCCTATTATAATGTAGCCTAATGCTCATATTTCTTTTATCAAAAGTTCTCATTCTTCTCAAAGGTGCGATCCCTGAAAACGCAAAGGGCGAGGAAGATTCCTCGCCCTTATCTCACTTTCTATATTTTATTGTGCTGCCACATTTACATCTGCATCCCATTGGGCAAACGCGCTGTCCAAAATTCCTGCCAGTTGGTCTGGTCGGTTGTACTTTACCTTTGCGTAAATGTCCATCGTAATTCTGCTGCTCTCATGGCCGGCCAGATACTGAACTGTTTTCGGATCAACCGAAGAATGAATCAGATTTGTGATGTAGGTATGCCTGAGCATATGGGGCGTGACATCAAAATCCAGACTGTAAACCACCTTGCCATTATGGGCCGCCTTTTCTCCAAGAACCGGCTTGACTGTATGTTTTACACGCTTACCATCTTCGTACCGATAATATGACCGTTCCTTAATACTCCGAGTAACAATGTACTGCCACAGTCGCTTGAATTGTGTGTAGGACAGCGGCTCTCCGTCCCGATTGGCAACCACATAGTCTGAAGTGGATTTTTTCTTTGCCTCTTTCAAACATTCGGCTAAACAATCCGGGAGAGGGATATTTCTCTCCGCAGCCTTTGTCTTTAGCTCTGTCAGAATAACCGGCCTATTATGTTCTGTGTGCCATGCCCTTCGTACCGTCAAATATGGGGCATCCATATCCAGATATACGGAATCCCATTGCAGTGCCAGAATTTCCTCACGCCGCAACCCTGCATACAGGCCAAGCATCACAAACACATAGGGCGGCAACCCGTGAATGGCATCCAAAAGTCGTTCTACCTGTTCATCTGTCAATGCCTGCCGTTCCTCTTGCGGAACGCCGCCGCCTTTTGCTTTGAGGTAAATGGTAGGGTTCATATCAATGACATGGCTTTCCTTTGCAGCCCGAAAGATAGATTTATAGAGAATCACCACAGACTTGTAAACCGATGCAGATTTCTTGGAAACAGGAACAAGGGCAAGCTGAATATCATCCAGCGTTACCTCAGCCATTCTCTTTTCTCCCAGTTCCCCAATAATGTGCCGCCGCACTTTGGATGTATAATCCGTCAGGGTCGTGGCACGCACATGGACAGACTGCATCAGTAGCCACTTTTCGCAATACTCGGCAACCGTAGGAGAGTTACGCCGAAACGTAGCGCTGTCGATTTGTTCAAGAGCTGCCATTTCCTTGTCGTAAACTTCCTCACGGGTCTTTCCATAAAGAATAATGCGCTTGCCGTCTGCGTCTTCAATATCTGTTTTGTAATACTCATAGCCGTTCACTTGAACTTTGCTGTATCTGGGAATTCGCTTTCTTTTTACAGCCATTTTCTCCACCTCCGAAAAATAGTATCAGTGCTGTATTTTTGTTTTATCAGAACTGCTCTATTTCCTCAAAGGTGCGATTTACTTCCTCGCACATTGCGATAGGTTTCCTTCTTTTCCATCGGCTTTGCCCGATGAGTGCATTTTGCGATATATTCCTGGAGTCCGGCAGCGGTAAAGTAGACACAGCCATTCGGTACATATTGAATATAGGAAATTAGACCGCTGTTCCGTGCTTCATCCAAAGTGGCAAGACTGATCCCTAAAAGTTTAGCCGCCTCCTTACGGGTAATCAGTTTTTCCATATTCAATCGTCACCTCCTCGCTGGCTTCTTGACTACCTCGTAGTCATAACCAATATTCTGTCCGCAGTAGGTACAGATGTCCCGTTGCTCCTGCTTCGGATTGACACGCCGCAAATAATAAGAGCCTGTGCCGTAAAAATTGTTGGCACAGGCCGGGCAAAGGCACATGATTAAGTTCTTGGGTACTTCTTCGATCAGCCCCACGCTGATTGCAAGGGCTCGGTTGATCCGTCGGATGTGATACTCGTCCAGTCTGCCAATGTAATGCTCCAGACGCCGCTTGTCAATGGTACGAAGCTGCTCCAGAAGGACAAGAGAAGGAAGCTCCAGACCGTTTTCCGCTTTGAGCAGATAGTGGGTGGGCAGCTTGGCTTTTGCGTCCACCTTGCTGGAGATTGCTGCCACAATGACGGTGGTGCTGTATTTGTTTCCGGTGTTGTTCTGGATAATCAGAACCGGGCGATAGCCTTCCTGCTCAGAGCCGACTCCCCGGCCTAAATCGGCATAGTACATATCGCCGCGCAAGTATGTTCTATTCATGTTGTATGACCTCCCTTTGAAATTTAGACGGTCTTTGCCGCCTATGTAGAGGCCGGACAACAGGGCAGAAGGAAGGCCGGGGAAACATAATTATTCCTCTTATTTCTCTGCCTGCTCTGCTGCACGGCCATATTTCAAAGCAATCCAATTTGTCCTCGACACCCCGGACTGCTGTGGGAAGTCATCAAACGGCTGGCAGCTCACCAGCTCCACGGGGAATCTCACCCCTCGCGTGGTTCTCACGCAACCGCCCCCATTGCCTGCGACGGATCACGGCGACAGGGCCGCTTCAACGCTCGGACGTTAGGCTGGACGGGAGTATCATTGTCCCCGCTTCCGATCATGGCCGATACCGGGAGCCACCCGGTACTGACAGCCGACTGTTTCTCGCTCCCTGCCAGACAGAACAAGCCAAAGACCTTCATACGTTCTTTTCGGTGGTGTCTTGCTGTTCCTGCCTGGCAGATTCTCGCGCAGCCGCTGTCCGGGCTTTGGCTTTCGCCAAAGAAGCGGGAATGTGCTTGATGAATGGGTATGCGGTTTTCAAGGTGCGGTGAGAGGTCATAAAAAAACCTCTCACCCTTTTTGCCGTTGGGTGAGAGGTTTGCACAACATTATTCCAAAAGTTTTTTCAGTTTTTTGAGAATCCTGGTTTTCCGAACATGGATGGCATTGCGATACACACCCAATTCTTCAGCATACTGCCGCTCTGTCTTTTCCTCAAAGAACAATGCCTGGATCAAAGCCTGCTCCTCCGGGGTCAGCATTGCCAGGGCAGTATGTAGCTTGTCCACCTCCAGCTTATGAAGCACCGTGTTCTCTACACTCTCCTCGTGGGGGAACTGCTGGGCATTTTCATCCATCAGCCGGTCTAAAGAATCTTCGCGGCTGGGGATGACTCGTACCACCTGGCCCTCCTTTCCGAGAACAAACCGTTCGGTTTTCAAATCGTTCTCAAAGTAACGCATCTTTCTGTCGCCTTGCGTATAGGCCATATACACTTCATCCGTAACCTCAACATATTGGCCACGAACCCATATTCTTTTTTTGCCAGCTTCCACGCTGTTTACCTCCGATCAGTCTGAATTTTGAGAAATTCAGACTGATCGGGGGGCCACGGCACCGAGGGAGTAGCCTATGGTGATATACAAAAACGCACCTGCATGGTGGGGGCATTCCCCACGCAGCAAGTGCGTTTCTTTTTAGTTCGTATAAATTATGGCATGAGAGTTCAGGATAAGAGGCGAGTAATTTCGCTTCAAAGCTGGGGCTTTTTTTAGCCGTGTACCATCAGGAAATAATCGGTCTATTCCGTCGGATCAAACTCGCTGCTTCTAATAAGCAGCGAAGCGCAGGTTTTCCAGCGCATAAAAATATCCCTCCAAACCAAAACGTAGGAATGGAAGGACGGACATAGCAAAATCCCCTGCCAAAACCCCGTTTTTTTTATTGGCAGGGTTGTTTTTTCCTCAGTTCATGTTTTTTGCACTTTCAGTTCTCTAAAATTTGAACCACCATGCCATTATCAAACTGACATGGATCATTAGAATAGAAAGAAAGGGGTGAACTAAAAGTGCAGAACCAACATGAAATGCTTGGCGAGATTATTAAAAATGCTCGTGTCAAGGCTGATATGACAGTTGAAACTTTGGCCAATAAGGTTGGAGTTACGGAAAGGTTTATATATCGTATTGAGAATGAAGGAAAAAAACCAAGCTACGACATACTCTATAAGTTAATCCGGGAGTTGTCTATTTCGCCAGATCAGATTTTCTTCCCCGAAAAACAAATTGAGAATCCCGAGATGGAAAGCCTTATCCGTATGCTGTACGGTTGCGATGAACGTTCAATGAAAGTTATAAAAGCAACTATAAAAGCTGCATTAGAAAGTCAGCAAACATAATGGACTAATTGTTTTTATCACATTGGTATATTCAAAACTATATAGCAAAGCAGGGAAAACTTCGGGAAAAAACAGGGAATCTTTCGGGAGAACTAAAAGGACGGTGAACTACTAATAATGTTCACCGTCCTTTTGTTATAAAGCGATACCCTACACCCCACACATTTTCAATATATTTGTGAGAAGAAACAGAGAGTTTTTTTCTGAGAGTCTTGATATGAGCTTTTACCACTTCATCTATGTTAAAACTAGTATCTGAGTCCCATACATAACTATATAATTGTTCCCGGCTGAGTACCTGTCCGGGATGGTTTGCCATGCAAAACAGGATGTCAAACTCCTTCCGTGTAAGACTGATTAGAGTTCCATTGACATATACTGATCGGTGCGTCGGCCTAATACTTAACCCTCCTTCAAAGTTCATTTCCGGACAAATGAACTCCTGTCGAGCTACCCCTTCATAAAGATGTATTAAAGATTTTACTTGTGCCAAACATTCTTCTAGTGTGTACGGTTTTCCCATATATGCATTTGCACCCGCTTGAAAAACGCTTAGTCGATCTGAGCTGTTTTCTTGGGACGAAAGAACTAAAATAGGGATCGGTCTTTCCTTTCGTAATAAGTGCAATAGCAGATGATCTTCCGATTTCGAAATGGCCGCATCTAAAATTACAAGGATATATTCCTCTTTCCGAAAATACTCCATAGTATCCTCAAACGAATGAGCGCAAAATACATCTGTTGTTTCATTTTTTAAGTGCTTATATATTTCGTGATATATTGCTGCGTTACTGCCAACAATTAGAACTCCTGTTTTCATATTCTCACATCTTTTCTATTTCAAAACCATCATATTGAGTTCTTTTCCAAAGCGGTTCTATGCAAGATCAGTTGTGCACAACATCCAGTGAATGCTCCTGCTAAACACCCTGAAATCAGCAAAAACGGAAAATAGAGTAATATTCCCTTTCCAACCACAAAATAAGCAACCATAATTTGTCCAATATTATGTAAAATTGCTCCCAATACACTGCAAACCCAGATATATTTCTCTGAAAGCACTTTTTTCAGCAGTAGCATTCCTATTAGGCACACCAATCCTCCAGCCAAACTATACATTAATGCCATCATATTGCCGGAAAAAAATGAACCTAAAAGTATCCGAACAAAGACAATCAAAAAGACTTCTTTTGCCTTATAATGATAAACACCATACACTGTAATAATATTGGCGAGTCCCAATTTCACCCCAGGAATAGGAAAAGGATTAGGAATCTGTAATTCCACTATAAAAATAATTAAGGCCAATGATGTGAGTAGCGCCAGTTCGGTTAGCTTTTTAGCATTCATTGTAATGCCTCCAGAGTAATTTTCAAAATTGGATAGTGACAGTCAACCAGAATCTATTATTTCTGATAAAAGACATCACTGTGCTTGGACATCAATAGTTTCATTTGTATTGGTAAACCTGATAACCAAGTGATTTGGCAGGCATACAATGGGGGCCGAGGAATCCAACCATCCCATATTCACACAAGTATTATCAGGACATTGCGCTGCAACTATATGGATTTGATGATTGACAATTTCAATCGTATTGGTTCTGCCTTCATATTCAATTTCGATGACTTGATCTTCTGATTGTTGTAAATCAATTCGATACAACACTGCATTATCCTGAACAATTTCTACCCATGTGGTATCTGGGTGGCGCATCACCAGAATGCTACCTATGATTCCGATTATCAGAATGAATCCAATTAAAAAATAGGGCCACTTCTTTTGCTTCATTCTTGCAAAACCCGGATCGCTTCATTTCGTCCATCGCTGAGAGTAAAGAAATCAGCAATCCCTTCTGTCAAAATAATTTCATTCTCATCAGTTATCATAACCATATCAAAGCCACCATTTTCCCGCCAAAATTCCTCTGCCTTTTCCGCCCCCATAACAAATAAAGCAGTAGACAATGCATCACACAGTTTACCTTCTTTTCCTATAACGGTAACTGCTTGTAAGCCGCTATCTGACGGATAACCGGTGGAAGGATCAAGGATGTGCCAATAAATATTTCCATATTCGTCCTCAAAATAGTTTTCATAACCGCCAGATGTTACCACCGCCGAATTCCGAACCTCCAACACGCCAAGATTTTCTTCTTCCCATGGAGCTTTTATTCCAATCCTCCATGCATCTCCATCTGAGCGTGAACCAATCGTCTGAACATTGCCACCCAAACTAAAAATGGCCGACTGCACACCGTATTCGCGCAAGGTATCCGCAACCAGATCGGCAGTATATCCTTTGCCTACTGCACCTAAATCCAGTTCCATTCCGTCGGGGACGGTGAGCAGGTTGTCTGTGAGGGAGATTTTTGAGTAATCCACAAGTAGCAGCAATCGCTCTAATTCTTCCTGTGTAGGAACCCGTTTTTGGTCTGTTGTAAATCCCCAAGCAGCCAGCACCGGATAGATTGTAGGATCTAATGAGCCTTCTGTCTTTTCTGCCATATCCAGCGCAAAGGCAATCAATTCAGATGTTTCCTTACTGACTTCAATACTTTCTCCTCCACTGTGATTTGCACGGTAGATCTCGCTTCCTTCTTCTGTGACCGACCACAAAGATTCCATCTCACTGATTTGTTCTTTTGCATGATCAATTGCCTCCTGAGCGTTCTCTCCGTAAGCCGTGAAAGTCATATAGGTGTTCATAGCGAAAAAAGAATCATCCACGCGAAGCTGCTCTATATTCTGCTCTGTATTGCATCCAGCAATACTTAGCATCAATACTCCTATGGAAACAAGCTGTATTATCTTTCGCATTCCGATTCCCCTTTCAAAACAGGAAAGCGGCAGATGGATACCAAACCAACTACCGCCTTCCAATCATCAGGAATATTCCATCTTCAATTATAGAATACAACGCTTTCCTTTTCATGTCTAATACCTTGTTTGGATTGCGTTATATGCCCATCAGGCATGAATCTTCTTTGAGAACTTTGATTTCCTTAAAATTCAATATCCCAACTCGTTGACCCAATTCTGAATATCCGATTGCGAATCAGACGCTTCTTCTTCATAGCAATCAAAGATGTTGTCAGAGATAGCCGCACCAGGAGCTGCCTCTGTGATAATCTCTACGCTGCTTGCAAGTCCGCCTGTGCCGTGAGAGCAGAACAGATAGACGTCCTTACCGGAAAGATCATTTTCCTCCAAAAAGGTAAGTATTGCCATAGGCACACCGTACCACCAATTCGGATAGCCAAGAAATACCGTGTCATATTGGTCTAGGTTTTCCACTTGATCCTCAAGTGCAGGCCGAGCATCGTTGCCTCGCTCTTCATTGGCTCGGGCCAGGCACGAATCCCAATCGCTGGGATAAGGTTCCGTGACACGAATTGAAAACAGATCGCCACCTGTTTCTTCCTGCACCCATCCAGCAAGCTCCTGCACATTACCGGGAGCTACTACGCTGGGAGATGCAACGGCATCTACATCTTCAGCCAAAATTGCATTATCTGCCCAGGAGAAGTAGGCCACCAGGATTTTGCTTTGGTTTTCTGCTACGGAACTTTCCTGGGCAGATTCCGATTCGATTTCTGTTTCCTCGGACTGTCCTGCATCTGATTTCAACGATTCATCCTCGTTTGGGATAGTTACCAGCGTGGTACTGCTGGATTCATCTTGTATCGGTTCAGATTCACTGCAAGCAGTCAGCGAAAGTGATATACCTACTACAAGCAAAAAAGCTAAAAATCTTCTCATTCAATCACTCCCCATGCAACTCGTCAATGTTCACTAATTGATAGTTGCGACTTCCAAGGCCAATCGTTTCAGCGTGTTCCAGTGTATGTAGTCCATTACGGCTTTCAATCCGATTAACCAAGGACTGTCCATCTTCAGCAGCATAGACCAAATCAACACAGGCCTGGTCAAGTGCCACCGGATCATAAGACGCCAGAATACCGATGTCATGCATATCCGGTTCCGCAGGGCTGCTGTCACAGTCACAATCTACGGATAGACGGTTCATCACGTTGATATACAAAATATTTCCATTTAGTGCATCCACTACGGATTTCCCGGCTTCAGCCATAGACTCCAGAAAAGCATCTTGCTCACCACTCCAGGCATTTGTGAGGCTTGTTCCGCCACTGTGAATCCATGCCTTTCCCTCGCTGGAAGCTATGCCGATAGAAATATTCTTGATTGCTCCGCCAAAACCAGCCATAGAATGTCCCTTGAAGTGTGACAGCACCACAAAGTAATCATAGTTTTCAAAATTTGCACCCACATAGTTTTCGGTCAGATTGGTGCCACCTGTTACCGGTAGGGAAAAGGAGCCATTCTCGTCCATGATGTCTACATTTGCAATGGCAGTGTAACCATGATCCGCTGCCACTTGATAATGCATGGCAGTGCTGGCACGAGAGCCGCCGTATGTCGTGTTACACTCCACAATGGTAGGATTATCAAAAGATTGCACCAAATCCCCAATGAGGTCAGTACGCAGATAATTACTTCCAGGTTCTCCCGTGCTGAGTTTTACAGCAATATTGCCTGTGGGTGATGCCTCCAGAGCTTCATAAATTGCGACTAGGCTCTTTGCTGAAATTTCTTCCGTCATATAGACGATAGGCTGGCTGTTCTCTGCAAGCGATTCTTCTGTCTGATCCAATGAAGTTGATTCTGTCGGTGCCGGTGTTTCTGTTTCCTGCGTTACGCTGTTGCCGCTTTCACCAGTCAAGGTTTCCTGTTCTGAGGTTGCCGAACTGTTTCCACACCCCGTAAAAGCACCACACAAAACAAGCGCCGACACGACCAAAATAGAAATTCGTTGTTGCAGTTTCATCTTTTGCGCCTTCCTTTCATCTTTCCACTTTGCAATAGGAATATTTTCTTGCAAGTAAAGTGGCCGCTTGTTCAGCGTCATTGATTTCTGCAACTATTTTCTCTACGGGACATTCTTCCGTTCGGTTTTTGTTTAGTATATAAGGAACACATCGGTCACAAATTGGGATTATGCCATGCCTTGCCAAAGTATAAACTGCCATTTCGCTCATAATAGGCGCATATACCTCGCTAACTCCCAGTTTTATGTAGAGAAATGCCGCCGCTTTACCAACAATTCTATCCGCTGTACAAAACCCCTTCAAATCCGCATGATTTTTCAAGAGTTCAAGCAAAGGTACGATTCCCGGCTTATTGCTGCTTATAACTTTTTTACCCCTACAGAATACAGAAGAAGCGTGATTTTCCATTAGAAGTCTACTTGCTGTAACTGTATCCGGTTTCATCGTTATCAGGCTCCATCCTTCTATCTGCGCCATTAAAGAATCCAGTTGACGAACAGTCCGGTAACAAAAGAAAAGAGCATAATATAGACAAGGTACAAAACAAAACGACGGAACCCCAGTACAATTTTTAATGCGCCCAAATTGGTGATTTTAGTAGCTGGGCCTGTAAGCATAAAAGCGGCTGCACTGCCTACGCTCATACCCGACCATAGCCACTCCTGCAAAAGCGGAATTGTGCCACCGCCACAGGCATAGAGAGGAACGCCGATGGTAGCGGCCATTAAAACTCCCCATGCTTGGTTCCCGCCAAAAATATCTGTCATGGTTTCTGTGGGTACATACCGTTGAAAAAGAGCTGACAGGACAAGTCCTAATAGAAAATACGGTGAAGTGGTTTTGATATTACGATACAGATTTTTCAGGTAACGCAGGAGAATATTCGGATCAGTATCTCGGCTTTGGGGTTCTTGAAATCCAGAAAAATTAAAGAAAGTTTTTCCTTTATAGAATCTCCGAATGCATAGCCCTGCTACAATTCCACACAGAAAGCAGGAGAGAATCCTTACGGCCAAAACAGTTCCGCCTAATGCTACACTGTAAACAATCAATTGCGGATTCAGCAGGACAGAGGACATCATAAATGCTGCCAACCAATCATCCCTCACACCACTTCGAGAAAAGGACGCCGCAATGGGGATGGTTCCATACATACACAGGGGAGAGGCTATTCCCAATATACTGGAGATGACAATCCCAAGAATACCAAGTTTTTTTTGCCCAAGGGCCCGAAAAGTGCTGTGGATATGGTCTTTCAAGAATACAGATACAGCAGACCCCAGTGCCATGCCGAACACCCAGTACCAGAAAATTTGCCGAATTTGAACATCAAAATAGTACCAGAGATAAATCAGCTCCCTTTGCAGGATTTCCAACAAACGCCGTCCTCCTTCCTTTGTGTTCTACCTTTCTTTTGCTGTTTATTACAGCGCAGAATAGGTTTCATCGTCTACTGCTTCCAGCCATTCGTTGGCTGTTTCTTCTCCCGGAACTTCAATGGCCAAATGACAAAACCAGCTATCAGCCGCTGCACCATGCCAATGTTTCACTTCTGGCGGGATCAGCACCACGTCACCTGGCTGTAATGCCTGTGCGGGCTTTCCCCATTCCTGATACCATCCTCGACCTGCCGTGCAGAGCAGAAGCTGGCCACCACCGGATTTTGCATGGTGAATATGCCAGTTGTTACGGCAACTCGGCTCAAATGTCACATTGGCAACAGGAACTCCCTGGGTGGTGAGCATTTTCAGATAGCTTTGCCCAATAAAAAACTGACTAAATGGGTTCTTTTCACCCATTTCAAAAATCGGATCAATATTCGGATTGCTCATAAGTATCCTCCTCAAATAACGGTTTTAGAAATCCACTCTCTTATAGAGGCTTCGTTAACTCGGCCACTGAAAACGCGCCCTTCCCGAATGACAGCAGAGGAATCCACACTGTGTTTCAGCGACTGCACGGTTTCGCCAAACCCGCTTCCGCCAGAGGTGGCAAACAAAATAATGGTTTTCCCTGAAAAATCGTAGCTTTCCAAAAAAGTGTTGATGATAGTGGGAGCAACATACCACCAGATCGGGAACCCTAAAAAGACAGTATCATAGTCCTGGATGTTTGCATGTTTGTCTGCCAGTGCGGGACGGAAATCTTTGTCTCGCATTTCCTTTGAGCTGCGGGAATTTTTATCCTGCCAGTTCAAATCGGCCTCAGTATAAGGCTCTGCCGGACGAATGGAATACAAATCCGCCTTTGCTTCATCTGCCAAGACTTTCGCTACCCGTTCGGTGACACCGCTGGCGCTGAAATAAGCAACCAATGTTTTACGCATCCGATAACTTTCTCCTTCCGATTGATAGAGCAATAATCGTTACCTATGTTTTATTGCCAGTTGTGATTTGCACATTCAGACAACTCATCGATTTTTGCAACTTCTTCTGATGTTAATTCTATTTGGGTTGCCTTCGCATTTTCCAACAGCCGTTCACTACTCCGCATACCAGGAATCGGAACAATATAGGATTTTTTGTGAAGAATCCATGCCAAAGAAAGTTGTCCGGATGTAGCTCCTTTTTTCTCACCGAGATCTTTCAAATAAGCAAGAAGATCGTGATAACGTTCCAAATTTTCATCATTTATCAGGTGACCGCGCCAGTCGTCACGCGCAAATTTTACACCCTTTCGAAAGGCTCCGCTAAGAAGCCCTTTAAACATAGGGCCGTGAGCAACCCAGCCAATCTGATTTTTTTCCAAAATTGGAATCAATGCTTCATGCTCTTTGTTAATCATGTTGTAAACATTTTCTACCGCTGTTACCGGGCAGACCGCATTCGCCCGCATCAAATATTCGGCCCCAATCTCAGAAACGCCCCAATGAAGGATCTTTCCTTCTGAAATCAGCTCTTTCATAGTCTCCGCAACTTCTTCTGGCTCCACCTTTGGATCAATGCGAGCCTGAAAATACAGATCAATATAGTCTGTATTTAGTCTTTTTAGAGAACCCTCAACGGATTTCCGGATTCCCTCACGGCTGGAATCATAAATCAGAGGCGGAACCTCCGGGTCAACCGAATAATCAAAATCTACTCCACACTTTGATGCGATTACCACTTTATCCCGAACTCCGGACAATGCTTTGCCCAAAATTTTTTCATTGTGATGAGGGTCACCCTTATGGCCATAATTTTTTGCGGTGTCAAAAAATGTATAGCCCAAATCTACGGCTTCCTGAATCAACCGAACAGCCTCATCCATATCCATTGGAGTTCCTGCCGCATGAGACATTCCCATACAGCCCATACCGATGGCCGAAACCTCAAGATTTCCAAGTTTTCTTGTATTCATTTCTGGTTGCCTCCCTATGAAACCATTTATTGGATTAGCAATAGGACTTTTCAAAGATAGCAGCGCATTCTTCATCAGACAAGGGCACCCTGTCTGCTTCGAACAGTCCGCCCATGGTAGCACGGGCGTTCTGTGCCAGGGTCATAAACTCGTCAGGTCGGATACCGTAATCGGACATCTTCAAATCGGCCACATTGCACTGCTCCTGGAGATCGGTCAATGCACTGATGAAGTCCATGGGCTGCGTTGCATCCTTTTTGCCCAATGCTTTTGCCATGCGGACAAATCGATCATCGCAAGCGTGCTTTTCAATGAAATGGGTAAAGTACGCTTTGGAGATCATGATCAGACCTGCGCCGTGAGGGAGAGTGTGGTGGTAGGCACTCATGGCGTGTTCCATAGAATGCTCACTGGTACAGGCGCTGATTGTCATAACCACGCCGGAAAGTGTGTTGGCAAATGCCACATGCTCTCTGGCCACCAGGTCTGTGCCATCCTGTACTGCACGAGGCAGGTATGCGCCGATATTTTCAATCGCGGTCAGAGCATACATATCGCTCATCAAATTTGCCGCAGCGGAAATGTAGCACTCCACACTGTGGAACAGGGCATCAAAGCCTTGATAGGCAGTAAATTTAGGCGGTACCGTTTTCATCAACTCCGGGTCAACAATGGCGATTCTCGGGAAGAGAGTATCATATCCGCCAAAACCGATTTTCTCGTTGGTCTCTTCGTTGGAAACAACACCCCATTGATCCACCTCACTGCCGGTACCCGCTGTTGTTGTAATGGCAATCACGGGCAGCGGATCATTTACGAGTGCCTGTGCCTTTCCGGTTCCGCCTCCAACATAATCCCACAGGTCGCCCTCATTGGTAGCCATAGCGGCAATGGCTTTGGAAGCATCCATCACACTTCCGCCGCCCAATGCAACGATAAAGTCGCAGTGATGTTCTCTGGCAAATGCGGCACCTTCCATCACCGTGGATTTGAGAGGATTGGCCATGATTTTGTCAAACACAGCCGTCTCCACGCCTACCTGTTTCAGCTCAGCTTCCGTCTTGGCAAGCGAGCCGTTTGCTTTGGTGGATTTTCCGTTGGAAATCACAATCATGGCCTTTTTTCCAGGCAGTTGCTGGGTGTGAAGGTTGCTAAGCTGGCCTGCGCCAAACAAGATTCTTGTGGGAACATACATTTGAAAGCTCATAATAAAACCTCCTGAATTTAATTCTTTAACTGAATTGTGAATGAACCTGTGGATGCAACGAATTACGTTTCGTGTTTTTGAAGAATCAGTTGCTATTTGTTTTCATCTTTTTCTTTTGAATCAGCTTTTCCAATCTCTGCGCTCCCTGAAAAGCGTAGTAGCCGAGACATATCCAAAGTCCCATCATGGCAACATATTCTGCAAAGAATAGAACGAGCGGCTGCTCCAAATCAAAAAATACGAATTGATTTTTCAAAAAAAGATAATCTGCAATATTATTTTTGACAAATGAATAAATGCCGTATATGCAAATCAGCACAGCACACAACCTCAAAGTCCATACGCGCCTTTGAGAATTTCTTGTTATCCCTCTAAACCTACGTAAAATTCCCATAACCATACCCCAATGTAGACCGAGATGAATGCTCATGAAAATAAAGCCCCAATAAGAAGCTAACATGTGCAGGATTCGGGCAAACGCCATGCTGCCATTAATAGGTAACCAAGAAAATACCTCTCTCGACATGATGATTCCGCTGACCATTAGACTTAGCATACAAAAAAGTATCAGAAAATCTACAAAGACCTGAAAAATGCGTGCGATGGTGTATCTCCCTTTCGCCAAATTTGCGTACCATCGCCAATTCAAAGCATGATGCAGGATAAACAAGACAAACATTACTGTCCCCGTCCACTCATGCTCTATTTCTCCGATCAGCATATATGCCATCTGACAAAGAAGCAGCATCGTCATAGCAAGGTCAATGCCTATTTTTAACGTCATTTTAGGTTTCATAGGCTCCTCCTTCAAAAAAGAGATGCAAACTTTTTTACATAATCAGTATAGTGCAAGCCATTATGCATGTCTAATACTTATATCGGATTACAAAAAATGCCTTATAGGCATGAAATGAAACACCGACTGCGACACGCAAGACGACATCCTTTTCATTAGATTGCTTACTCTCCAAAATAAGCGTGGATGGTCTGCATCCGTTTCATTTGGCCTACATGGAATGGACACCGATGGTCACAGTGACCGCACTGGATGCAGTCACTAGCTTTTTTGCCAAGGTTTGCGTAATGACTCTTTGCAAGTTCGTCCCCGACCTGGGCCAAGTCATAATATTTGTTGATAAGACCTACATCCAATCCAGCGGGACAGGGTTGGCAATGATTACAATACACGCAGATGCCGTCTGCTTCCTGCGGCGCAAAAGACCCAAGAACGGAATAGTCCTTTTCTTCTGGGGTTGCATTCACAAAGCCAAGGATGCGTTTCAAATCTTGCCGATTCCGAACACCGGGCAATACCGTTAATACACCGGGCTTGTCCAATGCATACTGGATGCACTGGTATTCAGTCAAGGCTTTCCCGAATGGCGAAGTCCTTTCATTTAGCAACTGGCCTGCAGAAAAAGCTTTCATCACCGCGATACCTACGCCTTCTGCCTCACAGCGCCGATATAGAGCCATTCGCTGTGCCGCACTGCCAATCGCGTAATTTCCAGTTTGGTAATCCAGTTCAGTTCCTCCGGCGTAGTCATAAGCGGGGTTGATGCTGAACATCAACATATCTAAAAGTCCCGCATCCAGAGCTTGATGCACAATTTCCGGCGTATGGGAAGACATTCCAATATGGCGAACGACACCTGCTTTTTTTAACTGTAAAATATAATCCAGAATGCCGCCACTCATGGCGTTTTGCAGATCGCCCATTTCATCCAGACAATGCAAAAAGCCAAAGTCGATATAATCGGTTTGCAATGAACTGAGCTGCCAATCTATGGAGCGCTTGATGGTATCCAGATCAGTCGTCCAGCCATAAGTACCACCTTCGTAGTTGGCTCCGAAATGGATTTGAAAGAATACATCCTTTCGCCTGCCAGCCAATGCGCGGCCAAAAGCCGGGAAGGGGGCTGCATCCGACGACGCCATATCAAAATAGTTGATGCCGTTTTCTAATGCCATAGTCATGGTTTCTTCAATTTCCTGCTCACCGGATGCTCCAATGGAACTGGTTCCAAACCCCAATACACTGATTTTCTCCCCACCGTGGGGTAATTGACGATATTCCATGATTGCCCACTCCTTTACCGATTTAATTCTATGTCATTTGCTTCCAACCACTTTGTCACATCATCCGGCATACTGGAACCGCCGGAATAATTAATTGCAAGGCCCTCTGCCAACACAGCGTTGGGAACCAGCTTTGCAATAGCCGTCTGGCTCTGTCCAAGTCCGCCTCCACCGTGACTGCAAAACGGCAAGATTGTCTTGCCGGAAAAATCGTATTCCTCCAAAAAGGACGCAATGGGCATGGGAATGGATGCCCACCAGTTCGGATACCCCAGAATGATTGTGTCATACTGATCCATGTTTTCCACATGGGTGGACAACTCAGGTCGGGCTTGCTCGTTCTGATCTTGCTGCGCTTGATCCAACACAGTATTGTAATCAGTAGAATAGGGCTCGACCAATTGAATTTCAAAAAGATCAGCGCCTGTCTGTCGTTGAATCTCCTCAGCAATACCTTTAGTGTTTCCGCTCCAGGAAAAATACGCAATTAATACATTGCCACTATTTTCAACCGTCAAGCCTGGCCCAGAATCTGTTACACTTCCGTTTCCTGTCACTGCATTGCGAACGAGCCGAAATCCAAGGTTGTAATTGCTATTTTCCTGTGGCATTGCTGCTCGATATGCGGAACGCACGTTTTTGGCGAAATCATTCCAGCCACCACCGCGATATACCCGCCGGGTTCCGGTTTCTGCCCCGGTGGGATCTGTCTGAGCTTCCGTGCTGTACGCACCATAATAGTCCCAAACCCATTCACCTACATTTCCATGCATATTGTAGAGACCCCATGCATTGGGAGAGAAACTGTTTACTTCGACTGTTGTTTGTCGGTACACGCCGGGTTGAGTTTCCAGATTGCTTTGATTGAAATAGTTATCCTCGATCATATAAGGATAATCGCCCCAGTAATTTGCTTCCTCTGCGCTGATGGATGTTTCCGTATTAAAGGGGGTGGTTGTCCCGGCGCGGCAGGCATATTCCCATTCCGCCTCAGTAGGAAGCCGGTAACCGTTTGCGCTACGATCCCAACTCACACTTGTCCCGTCGATGGTGTAGGCAGGGGTGAGACCTTCCTGCTCACTTCGTGCATTGCAGTATGCTACCGCGTCCAGCCAACTAATATTTTCTACAGGCAGATTTTCGCCAGTAAAATTGCTGGGATTTGTTCCCATGACATCCTCATATTCCTGCTGGGTCAATTCATAAGGGCTGATATAAAAATCGCTCAGCGTTACTTCATGCTGCGCTTCGTCCTCGCTTCGCCAAGCCTCTGTGTCTGGACTCCCCATGGTAAAAGTTCCGCCAGAAAGCAGAACGAAGCCGTCTGGTGCTTCAATTTCCATCTCTGGCCCAGAGGAATTTGACACTTCTTCCAAGTCCGAAGATGTGGCTTCTTGTACGTTTGTTTCTGAGCCACAAGCTGTAAGCGACATCAAAACTATTGCAGACAAAAATAATGCCGCTATTTTTTTCATAAGCTGTCTCCCTTCTTTCAAAATTGATTTTATTTTCTTTCTGGTTTGATAAACTGTGAAAAAGTTTCCGCTTTAGCGTCTTTTTTTAGATGGTATTTATATTTCTCCATTTTCCGAGTTTATAGCGCCAAACAAAAGCGACTGAACGCGCCAGCCAATCCAGTCCCATAGCAATCCAAACACCCAATACACCAAGATGCAAAATCTTTCCAAACAGGACAGCTGACCCCAATCGAAATACAATCATAGAGCTAATTCCCACTTCCATGGTAAATTTCGCATCGCCGGCTGCTCGCAGACTATTGGCCAAATTGAATGAGGTTGGATGAAGTATTACCGCCATCAAGTTATGCAGAATAATCAGAGTCGCAGCCAAATGTAACGTATCGGCAGAAAGATTATAGAGGCGAAGCAAAACAGGAAGCAGCGCAACTATGACAACGCTCAAAACTGCTGTGAAAACATAAGATACTTTCATCAGCTTTTTTGTGTACTGCTGGGCCTGCATATCGTCTTTGCTTCCTATGCACCGTCCTACCACTGGAATAATGGCCAGGTTGTTGGCATTTACTACCATGACAGCAATCTGGTCAATGCTGTTGGCAACTCCGTTTGCCGCGATCTGAAGTGTCCCGAATCCGGCAACGATACTGGTCACCAGCACTTTCCCAAGCGCAAATAACCCGTTTTCCACACCGCTTGGCACAGCGATTTTCAGGATGCGCCGAATCATATCTCTGTCCCAAACGAAGACATGTTGTCTTTCTAAACGGATGTCATTTTGTTTCCCACATGCCAGTACAGTCATAATCACTGCGGCGAACATCCGGGAAACCAGGGTGGGAACAGCAACTCCAACTACTCCGGCCTGGAATACGAATACGCCAATAAAATCTCCCACAATGTTGAGCGTATTCATAGCTAGAGCCACATACATGGTGATTCTGGTCTTTCCCATGACCCGGTACAGTGCAGTTCCGGTATCATAGATGGCCAAAAATGGATAGGAGCAAGCAGTAATCAGGAAATAGATTTGAGCCGCTTCCATTACATCGTCCTCTACCATGCCAAAGAAAAGTCGAAGAATTGTATTACACCCAACCAAGCACACGGCCAAAATGGCTGCGGCCAGGATTACGCTGATAGTCATAAGTTGTCCTGCTCCACGATCTGCCCGCTCCGACTGTCTGCTACCAGCGTATTGGGAGATGATCACCGAACCACCAGTCGTTAACGCTGCCATAACGGTGATAATGAGGTAATTCACCATATCTACAAGCGCCACTCCAGAAACCGCCGCCTCGCCGGCGTTCGCTACCATGACCGTATCAGTCATCCCCACCAGCATAACAAGTACCTGCTCAATAACCAGTGGAATTAACATCCGTTTCAAATCACGGTTAGAATATAGCAATGGGATTCACCTCACTTTTAGCTTTTAGATATATATAGATAAAGCGTGCCTTCCCATCAGAGAAAACACGCTTTACCTGTTATTGGTGGATTACGGATTTCAGTATGGGACTACAATCAACATGCCTTATTCTGCAATGTCAATATTGACCAGTTCGTATTCACGGCTTCCAAAGCCGATTGCATCGGCATGTTCCAGTGCGTGGATTGCATTTCTGCTTTCCATTCGCTCTACCAAATCTCCACCATCCGGTGCAGCGTACACCAAATCCACACACGCTTGATCCAGTGCCACAGGATCTAACGAAGCCAAAATACCAATATCCTCCATGCTGGGCTCTGCACCATAGGCACTACAGTCACAATCTACGGAAAGATTGTTCATCACATTGATATAAAGAATATTTTCGCCCATGTCATCTGCCACTGATTTGGCTGCTTCAGCCATAGTCTCCAAAAAATCGTCCTGTGAAGTAGTGTTCAGCATTCGATCTGTGGTACTTACTCCCGCACTATGAATCAGACACTTTCCAGCAGAGGATGCCATACCCACCGACATATTTTTGATTGCTCCACCAAATCCACCCATATGGTGTCCTTTGAAATGGGAGAGAATAATAAAGAAATCATACTCATCGTAGCTCTCACCAACCAGGTTTTCAGTCAAATGAATGCCACCCTCAACTGGTAGAGTGATTGATCCTTCTGCATCCATAATGTCCACATCAGCGATTGCTGTGTACCCGTGATCTGCTGCAAGTTGCAAATGATAAGCGGTGCTGGCCCGGTTACTGCTGTAGGCTGTGTTACATTCCACAATTGTGCCATCCACGCTTTGCACCAGCCCTGCAATGAGATCAGCGTCCAAATAATGACTTCCTGGTTCACCAGTGGAAATTTTTACGGCCACATTACCAGTGGCCTCACGATTTAATGCTTCATAAATGGAGACCAGCGATTCTGCACTGATGTTGGTTGTCATATAGACAGTTGGAACGGACACTTCTTCTGAAACAACATCTTCCCCATCAACTGATGAAGCAGGTTCTGAGGTTTCCGTCGGCACAATAGTTTCCGCTGTTGACGACGTTTCTGAGGATACGGAAGATGAGGGCACAGAGGATGGTTCTTCTGAAACAGTGGAACTGCATGCTGCCATTGAAAGGGCAAGTGACACAGCGCATAGCAGTGCCGATATTCTCGTTCTCTGTTTCATTCAAAACCCTCCTTTAGCCAGCGTATCCTAAACCACTGAGCCATTCGCTCACCTGATCCTGCGCTTCGGTAGCACTGGAGCCGCTGATCGACAGGCCGTCCTGAACGGTCGCCCCGGATTCCATACTTTCGATTGTGCTGATGGTGTTGGAAAATCCGCTTCCTCCAGAAGTAACAAAAGGCACAATGGTTTTTCCAGTGAGATCCACTTCATCCAAAAAACTATACAGAGCCATAGGCATATCACCCCACCAGTTCGGGAAGCCCAGGAAGATCACATCATACTGATCCAGATTTTCCGGCAGACTGGCGAGTTCGGGCCGTGCGTCCGCATTGCGTTCTTCTTGTCCCTGATCGATAGTTGCATCATAAGTATCGGGGTATTTTTCTACTGTCTGGATGGAAAAAAGATCTGCCCCCGCAGTTTCAGCGATCATATTCGCCACCACACCGGTGTTTCCGGTCAAATCATCATTCCACATCTGGATACTGGCCGTTGCAGAAGCGTCCACTCCTTCCGGCAAATCTGCGTTCTCCGCATAGCTGAAATATGCTACCAGCATATTGGTGCCAGTGCCTTCCGATTCAGGGACTTCAGAAGAGGGCACAGAAGCGGATTCAGATTCTTCTGACTGAGAAGCGGGGGCTTCCGATTCAGATACCTGTTCGGCACTGGAAGATGCTTCCGGCTGAGAACTTTCCTGTACTTCATTTCCACTACAGGCAGCCAGAGAAAGAACCATCATACCTGCCAATACCATAGACAACAGTTTTTTCATATTGATTTACCTCCAATTTCTGTATTTTGGGTTACTCGGCTAATGCAAAAGTAATCTCCACATTATCGGGCAATTCATCAAAAACGGACAGATCAGAAGTTACTTTTCCAATAGGAATGACTTCCACAGAAAGCACCGGGTCATCCGTTTGTGCATAAAAAATCGCCATATTGTGATGTGCTTCACAGTAGGTGATGTCACCATTGTTAAAGGTGGTTTGACCGCCCTCCAGATTCTCGGGGTAAAAATCAACACCACCGTAATATTCCCGGCCACCAAATCCAACCATGGAAATCGTCAGGGGGAAATATTCGCTGATTTCCTGAGCTAATGCTGTATTATAAAGCACACCGTCAAGTACCGTATCACCGATTGTAATAGTAATGGCAGTTTCTTCTGCTTCAGCGGAATTGCTTTGCTGTGCTTCAACTCCAATATCTCTCAACCAGCTTTCCACTGTATCTGCCGACTCAGGTACATCGGGGGCTTCGATTGCCAAGCCGTCCAAAAAAGCTGTTTCTCCATCAATAGCTTCTGCAATGTCACTGTAGCTACTACCGGCGCCATATCCATCGTGGGTACAAAATGGGATCACCGTTTTTCCGGAAAGATCATATTGCGAAAGAAAGGAAAAGATTGCTTGCGGTGCATTTGTCGCCCACACTGGATAGCCGATAAAGACCGTATCGTACTGGGAAACGTCCAGATCGCTTGCCACCAATTCTGGTAAAGTTCCCGCGTTCATTTCCTCATGGTTCTGATCCACCACCGTATCAAAATCCGCAGGGTACGGTTCCACAGTTTCAATGGAATAAAGGTCTCCGCCTACATTATCTTGAATCAATCGAGCTACATATTCTGTAGTTCCCACCATTTCTTCGCCGTCCAACACGAGGCTTGCCGAAGTGCTGGCATCAATGTCATCCGCATATTCTGCGTTACGCCCCAAAGAGAAATAAGTAATTAAAATGTTTTCGCTGTCTGTTCCCACAGGCTCACTGCTATTCGGTTCTGCTGTGGGCTGACTTTCGCTGGAAGATGGAGTGCTGCTCTCCAACGGTGTTTCGTCTTGGTTTTGACACGCCGTCATTACTCCCAGCATTATCAATGCCATCAAAATGGCAATCCATCTTTTCATAAAAATCATGCCTCCTTTTTTGGTTGATCTTGCCAAATTTCGTGGATATAGTAGTCCAGTTGATCCAAACACTGTTGCTTACCATGAATTTGTTCCAAAAGCTGATAGCGGCATTTTCTCAGAAGCTTCACTTGCTCCTCTTTAGTGTCTGTCTGGGCCTCCGCTAACCGAATCAATCGTTTTAACGTTGCAACATCCATGCCAGCTTCCAGCAGAAACTGAAATCGTAAAACTTTTTGCAGATCTTCTTCTCTGAATTCTGGAATTCCGCCGGCTGTTATGACTTTTTCCAGCAATCCGCTTTCCAGGTACAATTGAAGAGTTTCCATTTTGATATGAAATCGTCTGTTTGCCTCTTGTGCCGTCATCCTAAACCTCCATAAAAGGCAAAAAAAAATGTAAGTGCAACAGAAAAATCCTTTTCCTGAGTACACTTACATTATAGATTAGGAAACAAACCATGTCTAATACTTAGTTTTCATAAAATTAAATGCCTACCAAGCATGGCTATGTAAGCCGTGTAGCCTGTCATTTCTCCATACCTTGCAAAGTAGACTTACAATGCTCAATAAACTTTTCTGCCGCCAGAGGAAACGGCTGCTTTCTCTTCCACGCAAAAACACTGGTAGCAGTCAACGCGGGTGACAGCGGTCTATATGCTATTTTTTCTTGATCCCAGAAAGCTACAGACCCACGAATAGCAATTGAGCATGCCAGTTTATGATGAGCCATAATAGAACTGTTAGAGGTCAGATTGGATGTGAAAAGGACATTCAACTTGTCATATGTATTGCCAAACCATCGAGCCAGTTCACTTTGTACACTTAATCTGCGCGGAAGAATGAGCGGAACGTTCTGTAAATCTGCCGGTGTGACACAATCCAGTTTTGCCAACGGAGAATCAGGGTGCATAATTGCCACCCATTTTTCCTGCTGATTCAGTCGAATATAATCATATTTTTCCATATTTACTGGTTCCAACAATAATCCTACATCTGTCAATCCGCGATCCATTCGGTCTATGATATGGTCTGCGGTGGCTGTGTAAAGATCAAAGGTTACAGCAGGATACCGTTCATGAAAGGAGCGAATCAATTCTGGCAGCAGCTGTACGGCAGCAAGATCGCCGCACCCGATAGATACAGTCCCTTCCACGTTTTCTTCCTGTTGTGCAAGCTCATATTCTGTTTTATCTACCAGTTCCAGAATTTCTTCTGCTCGACGGCGTAGTAATAACCCCTCATTAGTCAAAACAATTTTTCGTGTGCCTCGGTCAAATAGCTTGACACCCATTTCTTCTTCCATCTGAGCAAGCTGACGGCTGAGAGTAGGCTGTGTAATGTGCAACAAATCGGCAGCTTTTGTAATGCTTTCTTCACGCACTACCGCTAAAAAGTATCTTAAAACACGGATTTCCATAAAGCCCTCCTGCTAATTGTCTTTAATAAAAGTATAGCACATCCATGCCTTTGGGGCAATTAAATTAAGAAATATTCATTTTTTGAATTTTATGTACCCAGCCGTTTTCGCGGCTGGGTCTTTTCTTTTCAATCAGTTAATATGCCGGGGTTCCGTACCCATAGATCTCATAATAACCAATCGGATAGCTATTCTGGCGGCAGCTATCGCCGGAGTTGCCTTCAATAGTATAGATGCGGCCATTCTCCACCTTCTCCACGATGCCAACATGATCGGAAGAACCATCCTGGCCGCCATCATCCCAATCGAAAAAGATAATGTCGCCGGGGCGCGGCTCATAGCTGTTGTCCTGCCACAGTCCGCGCTCCTGGAACCACGGCACACCCTGAGATGCACAGGCTGCAAACTTTGGAATGACGCCAGCTTCAATATAGCCGCACTCGTTGGCACACCAGCTAACAAAGCAGGCGCACCATTCTACTCTGCTGTCAAAACCATACCAGCTCCAGTACGGCTCACCGCCGACATTCCCCACCTGGGAGAGTGCCACAGTGACGATCTCACCATCGCCTCCGCTGATGCCGTAGAGGACTTGTGACCACAAAGAGTTGTTTTCATCGGCCAGAAGCTCCGCCATCTGTTCCCGCTGATCCTCATTGAAGCCGAACTGATCGGCCATCTCCTCGGCAGTTTTGTGGCTGACGGTGATATAGAGGTAGGTCTGCGTAACCGTGGTTTCTGTTTCCACGATATTACCATTGCCGTCATCTGAGGTTTCAATTACCGTTTCGGTCTTGGTGTCGGTGCTGGATGAAATCTCGTTCATCTGCCAGAAGATGTCCTTGAGGAGCTGTTTCTTGGTATCATCCATTGTGGCGACTTCCTGGGCTGCATCCGGGTCAGTGGTGGTCTTGACGGCATAGACAGCCAGAACTTCCTTCCACACAGCGCGGGAACCGGACATCTCCAGAACGTCATAGCTGTGGGATGCTTTAATCTCGTCCAGCCTGTCCTGATAGTCCGTGTTGATTTCCTGCACGGCGGTCTGCATCGTCTGCCCGGTGCCGGAGTCCTCACCGGAGAAGAAAATACCAAAGCAAGAACCGATTATCATACCGATCAGACAAATCACAATAACCACCAGTACCGCAATCCAGCCCCCGGCTGCGATAGCCGCAATCAAAGCCTTTGTCGCCGCGATGATGGCTTTCACCGCTGCGGCGGTGGCTTTGGCTGCTACCTTGATGGCGTGGGCTGTGGCAATGGCTGCTGCACGGGCAGCATGGGCCGCAGCTCTGGCGGCTCTGGCGGTGGCAATGGCAGTCTGCTGGGCCGCCTTTGCCGCCTGCTGGCTGGTTTTGATGCTGGTCTTTGCGGTAGTTTCCGCTGTCTTGATGGATTTGGTAGTGGTTTTCACCGTGCCTCTCGCAGCGGATGAGGTCTGCTTGATGGTCTTTCGGCTCCTGTCCACCGTCTTGATGCCTTTCTGCCCGCGATCCAGCGTCTTAATGGCGCTGTGCTCCTGCCGGACGGCTTTAGCCGGTTCAGAAACTGTATCCGCTGCCTGCCGTCCACTCCAACGGGCAGGCTGCCCGGTTTGCTGTGCCGCTCGTTTCTCCGCTTGTTTTTTCGGCTGTTCAGCGGCGGTCTTTCGCTTTTGGATATTTTCCTTGACCTTAGAGATATTCTCTTTGGTGGTTTGCACTCCTTTACGGCCTTGCTTATCAAATTGATGGACAGCCTCATGGCTTACACTATCCACACCGGCTGAAAGCCGATCAGAAGCATATTCGCCAGGGGAGCTTTCCTCTGCATACATCCCATGCTCCGCTTTGTCTTTGGTGCGGATATATGCCTGCTTCATTCGCTCGGCGGCCACGGCACTTTTGTCCAGCGCCTTCACATCTTTGACGGTGGTCTTTGTCTTAATGCCCTTGCTCATGGGCTTCACCTCCTTTCCGGGGCAGGGCAGCCCTTATTCCTCCAGCAGCTTTGCTACCACCACCATCCGCCCGTTTGTCCGGGAATACTCGCAGGTGGAAAGGGTGATGAGCTTGTCGCCGTATTCAGCGGTTACGCCAGTGTCATAGAGCGCCAGTTCTTTGCACTCTGCGATATACTCGTCAAACTGTTCTGCACTCTCCGCCTGGACAAAATGGTAATACTTGAACCCCTCCTGGGAGTAGGCCACTGTCTTGAAGGTGGCAATCACTTCATACTCTCCGAAGCTCTCCAGCGTATCAAAGTGGATGATCTTATGCTCCTGATAGAAGTCCTCGCTCTCGTACTTGCAAAGGTCGGAGAACATGGAACCGTTGTTCATGTGGTGGCCATATAGAACCAGGTTGTCGGAAATACCAATATCGCAGTTTTCCTGCACATAGGGAACGCCGTAGCTGCTGTATGATTTATCAAAAGCGTGCTTCAGATAAAAGTCGGGGTTGTCTTTGGTCTGCATAACGGGGTAATCAATCCGGGTGCCGGGGATGGAAACCCAGCCAACCAAGTCGCTGTTCTGGGCATACACATCGGCATACTTGTCAAAGGCCGTCATTTCATCCTGCACCGGCTCTTGTTCGTTTTCCAGCTTCAGAGCAGGCAGCTCCGGCTCCTCTTTTACCAGATCGGCCACTTCTTCAAAGGCTTCGGCACTCTGCTTCTGGTCGAAATATTCCCGGCAGAGCATAAAGCCGGAGAAAAGGAAAAGGGCGGCACAAAAGGCCGCCCCAGCAATCATCACTTTGGTTTTCATTTCTTTTTTCATGTTTTGCCCTCCTGTACTTATCGTGCCTTATCCTTGCCGGGTTCTGCCCGATGCTGACCGGACGGGGTTGCTTTCAGGGCTGTCAGCTCGGTCTTGACAGAAGATTTTTCTCCACCAGCCTTTTCAGCCAGTCGGCTCGCACCGCGCTCCATCTCAGAAAATGCCTTGCCACAGGACGAGAGGAAGCCCCTCAGCTTGGCAAGTACCCCTTTGTCGGCGTTCAGGTCTTTGACCTGCTGCGCCTCTTTTCCTGCAAGGGCGCGTCCGGCACTTTTCAGATGACCGCCCGCCTGATGCAGTTCCTCCCGGATCACATCCATCCGTCCAGCACACTTCTCCATTGCTTGGCTGGCATGGGAGAAGCCATGCTCCATTCGGGTGAGAACTGCGGGAATCCGCAGCGTCTGCACCGCATGACGCAGCGCCGCTCGGCCTTTTTCGTGAAAAGTCTGCACCATGCGTCCGGCAGCGGAAATGGTATTGTTCTTGGCTGTGGACACCATGCTGCTGACCTGATGCACTTTGTTTTCCGCCTCGTTCATCAGGAAGGTACATCTGGCCTGGATGCTTCTGTCGTGAAGCCGGTCAACCTCCTTTCGCATGGCGGTCATTTCATCCACCATCCGGGACAGCTTATCTTCCATGCCGTCGATATAACTCACCAGCGCCTGCACCTCGTCCTTCTGCTGGTGAAGCCCGTTCTGCTCCAGAACGGTAAAGAGTTCAATAATCTGCGGATGTTCCCGCAGGGCAATAGCCGGTTCAGCCATGTTAGATACCTCCAATCAAATCTTTATCGTGCCGGTTCCGCCTGCTTTTTGACAGGCGGAAGCTCACGACAATATTCGGGATAACGGATTTTGATACCCTCCATGAAGTAGGGCGCAAACTCGCAGCAAAACAAGTCCTCTGGGGAAAAAGCGTTGCTCTGTTCCGGTTCGGTATAACCATTCCAGAGGTTAAAGGCCAGACGGCACACCCTGACGGTGCCGCTGGTCTGCCAGCCGCCGTGCATCCCGTCCGGTTCGATGCAGTCCTGCTTGAAATTGAACATCTGCTGGATATTGGCCCGTGTTTCCGGGGCAATCCCCATCACATAGAAAAAGGAACGGTGATAGCTGTCATTGTGCCGGGACTTGGACATCATGGACAAAAAGAAGTCCCTGTGTTCCTCGGATGCAAAACGCATATTCTGTGCGCCCATCACATTGCCTCCTTTTCACCACCGAACACACCCTCGCCGGGTTTGGTGGTCATCAGTTCATAGAGCTTGGTATCTCGGGGGAAGCGGTTGATAAACGGAACCAGGGCACTACCATACCGAATCAAGCCGCAGCCTGCGTCTGCATTGGTGACATAGCTCATCTGCTCTTTGGAGATATTGAGGAGCTTTGCCAGCTTTTCACGGTCAGAGGCCGCCTGATTGAGCATGACGATAAACTCAGAGTTGGAGAGCATGGTGCTGGCCTGCACTGAGTCCAACAGGTACTCCACGTTCTGAGTGATGGCGGTGGGATATGCGCCGCGCTTACGGAACTGACGCCATGCGGAGTTGAAGAACACACCGCTTTGCTCGTTCTCAAACACCACATGGAACTCGTCAAGGAACACATGGGTGCGCTTGCCTCGTTTCCAGTTGAGGGTAACGCGGTTGAGGATGGTGTCGGTAATGACCAGCAGGCCAGTGGGCTTTAATTGCTGCCCCAGACCGCGAATATCGAACACCACCACGCGCTTATCCAAATCGATGGTGCTTTCCCGTCCGAAGATGTCCAGCGAACCGGTGGTGAACAGCTCCAGAGAAAGGGCAATATCCTTTGCCTTTTCCTCTGGCTGTTCCAGCAGCTTTTCGCGCAGATCGCAGAGTGTGGCAATCCTGCCGGTACGCTCTGCGTCCTGATATACCAGGGCGGTACAGCGGTCAATGATGGACTTATGCTGCGGCCCCACGCCGGTCTTGTCGATCTGCTCGATGAGGGACATGATGAACTGAGATTTTTCCACGATGGGATTCTGCTCGCCGTAGCCCTCTACCATATACATGGCGTTGAGCCGGTCTTTTCCGCCTGCGGCCATGTGGATCACGGAAGCCATATCTCGGCCCAGCGCCTGACACAGCGCCCCAAATTCATTTTCGGGATCGCAAATCAGAATATCATCGTTGGCATAGTCAGGATGCAGCATCAAAAAGGCAATCAACTCTTTGGCGCTGAAGGATTTACCGGCACCCGGTACGCCCAGCAGGAAGGCCGACTGGTTCAAGAGGTTTGCCTTGTTGCACATGATGAGGTTGTGGGAAATGGCGTTCTCCCCAAAGTAGATACCGCCCTTGTCCTGAATCTCCTGCACCTTGAAGGGAATGAACACCGCAAGGCTCTCGGTGGTAAGGGTGCGGAACGCATTGATTTTGCGCGCACCAATAGGAAGCGCGGTGTTCAGGCCGTCGAGCTGCTGGAACTTCAATGTGGCAAGCTGGCACATATGCTTGCGGGCGACGGAAAGAACCGCCTCGGTATCGCTGTCAAGCTGTTCTTTGGTGTCGGCGGTAATGGCCAGCGTGATGACGGCGAACATCATCCTCTGATCGCGGGTGGTGAGGTCGTCCAGAAACTCCTTGCTCTCCTTGCGCTGCAATTCCATGTCATACGGCACCACTGCGGAGAAGTTGTTGTTGGCGTTCTGGCGGCGCTGCCAGTTGGTGATGTTGGTTTCCACGCCCAGCAGCCGGTTTTCCACCTCGCGGACGGCCTCATCGGTGGGAACCGGCACAACGTCGATGGAGAGCATCATGTTCCGGTTGAAGTCCGTCAGCTCCGTCACCATGTTGTCTTTGATATAGCTGGCGTAATCCTTGAGGAACAGGACGCGGCAGTATTTTTCGCCCAGCTTCAGATAGTCGCTGTTCTTCTCGATCCCGTCCGGGCAGATATAATCGCGGAAGTCATGGCCGCGCTTCATCATCTCGCGGGCATTGAAACGGAACTCAGCCTCCTCGCCCTGGCGGTAGAAATCGTGCAGGATACGCAGACGCTCGGTGGCGTCCAGCTCAACACATTTGGAACCCAGCGCCGCAAAGTGAGAAACAAGGTCAGCCCCCACACGGGCAAAGTAGGCACGGGCTTCTTCAATGTCCTTTTTCACCACGGAAATGGTGATATACTTCTCCTGCGTGATTCCGTTGGCACCGGTGGCCTTATCCAGCAGCATTTGATTGTACTCCCGGCGATACTCATCACGGAAATCCCCCTGCATGGGCATGAGGATGGACTGCTCAAAGTTGGCCTTGTTCATACGGCGGTTGTTGATGGTGATCTTCGTCACCGCACCGGAATCCAGAGAGTTCAGCAGCTCCGAATAGGTCAGGAACATGGATTCCTTGTCCTCACGGCTGGCCACAAGGTAATTGATGTCGGTGAACTTATAGGTCTTGGTGAATTTCGTCCCCACAAGAAAAATGCCGTCCGGCCAGATACGGCGGACGGGAATCACATCCTGCACCTTGCGCGGGACGTTGTATCGTTCCTTCTCCTGTTTGGCCATTGTTTTGATGGTTTTAATCATGTTTTTCCTCCTTCCGTTTGCTCAGATATTTCGGCTGTTTTTTGCGCTTTCTGCCGGAGCTACCACTCTGCAATTCCTCGATAGTCCCTTTGAGGGCCGCATAGTAATAGTTGCTGTCCTCGAACTTGAGTTCTTTTGGTTCCAACATCTCCGAGCGCAGCCATGCCCAGATGAACTGCTCCGCCGTCATGCCGTGATAGGTGATGAACCCCAGCAGGGCAAAGGGAGCCGCACCCAAAATGCACATCCAGGAAAGGGTTTCTACACCGAAGTAGGGGCGCAGGATAAAGTAAAGGCCCACGGCTACACCGCAGGCCAGTACCGAAAAGATGAACTGCCGCATAGACAGCCCAAAAAACATACTCTCCGTGTAATTACGGATTTCTCGATTGATCTTAACTTCCAAAATATCTCCCTCCTTTACAGGCCCATCATCTCGCGCACCACGCGATCAGCCATTTTTACTGCGCCGACAAGCACCAGCATATTGAACAGCAGCTCCCCAATATAGCTCCACACCTGTGTGACAACCGCCGCATTGGGATCAACGGCTGGCGGAGATGCGGCAAACAGGGAGAAGATAATGCAAGCCAGCACAATGATGGCACCCTCCAGACAAACCGCCGCATAGCTTTTGATAAAGCTCTTGCCCACGTTCTGGCTCGGTTCTCCGGCGAAGGTGGACAAAGGCACCGGCGCGATGGCGGTGTAAAGGTAGAGCTTAAAAAACCGCCCGTAGACGGTCATAATCATCACGAAGGAAAGCACGGTGATGAACAGGCCGCCGATAAGCGTTACCGCCCAGAGGGGGATGCTTTCAAAGAAACCGCAGCTTTCTACTGCGTCAATGATCTCCTGCGGCAAAACTGTCTGTTGGGCGGAGCCGAAGCCGGAAGCGTTCATAATGGTGCTGACCAGCCCCTGTGCGATGTTGAACAGAGCCATCATCAATTCCAGCCCATAGGTGACAACGCCTTTGGCGATGGCAAATCGAATGAATAGCTTTAAGGCGTGTTCGGGCTTTTTAACCTCGGCAAAGCTGCCGCAGGTTTTCATCACACCCACCACAAAGAACAGCACCAGCAGCGCCAGGCCGATGGCGCGTACCGCATCGTGGATGTTGACGATAACACTCCAAATGGTGCCGCCCTTAAATTGCTCCGGGCTTTGTGTGATAAGCTGCCAGATCTCCGTCAGGTACTTGTTCCAGGTATCCAGCGCGTTTTGCAGATTTTGTACTACCCAGTTATCGGACATCGAAAAACCTCCTTTCTAGCGAAGTCAGGGGCAGGCCGCAACCGGCCCGCCCCCAGACTGCCGTTTTGAATCAGCCGGTAATCAGGGTCAAAATCTCTTTGGCAAAGGTGATGATAACGCCGCCGGCCAGAGTGAGGAAGCCGTTGGCGCGCTGGCTGGGGTCGTGGGACTTGAGCGACAAACCCACCTGCACGATACCGAAGCCCAGCAGGATCATACCAATGGCACGAATCAGGCCGAAGATGAATTCGGACAGATTGTTGATAACCGTCAAAGGATCGCTGGCGGCAAAAGCCGTGGTGGTAAAGCATCCGAACATCAGCACCAGCGCCGCGTACACGGCAAAGGCACGTTTGCTCTTTTTGCTCATAGGCAGGCGATGGGTTTCCTTATTCTGCTTGTTGTTCTTGTTAAACAGTTTCATTTTGCGGTTCCTCCTTGAATTGGAAAATATTCTCCATGTCCTCATCGGACAGAAGCTCATAGGTTGTTTCCGGTTCCTGCACATTGGCAAGATCAGCGGGTGTCAGGCGGCTGACCGAAAGACCGGCCACGGCATATTCCGTGCCGCCATGCGTATAAGCAGGCGCGCCGCCGTCTGTGGTGTATTTGACATTGGGATGTTTCAGCAGGTCGTATTTTTCGTCCATCAGCGGCGCTTCGCCTCGGATAAAAAGCAACGCCAGATTGTTGTCCAACATACGGACTTCATCTGGCGTCATCAGTTCACGGCCTGTCAGTTGGTTGTTGGTGGAGTAGCTGCCAGAATGCCCGGTGCTTTTACCATAGGTGTCCAGCCAGAGGGTGCTTTTTCCCAGATAGTTCTCGGAGATTAGCTTGTGGGTACTGGTTTCGTTGCCGCCCAGGTACAGAAATTCATCGCAGTTGCCGATAATGGATTCCCATTGTTTTTCAAACAATGCCTTTAACTGTGCGATGTTCTGGATGATGATGGACACCGAGATGTTGCGGGAACGCATGGTAGCCAGCAGCTTGTCAAAGTCATCCGGCAGGCTCACATTGGCAAACTCGTCCATGAGGAAATGCACCGGTACAGGCAGGCTCCCGCCGTGTTTCCGGTCAGCCGAGTAGAACAGCTCCTGAAAGGTGCTGGCGTACAAAAGGCTCACCAGAAAGTTGAAGCTGGCATCGTTGTCCGGGATCAGCGCAAAGAGCGCCACTTTTTTCTCTCCCATGCTGGACAAATCCAGTTCATCCGTAGCGGTCAAGGCCGCAACAGAGGAGAGGTTGAACTTCTCCAGCCTGGATGCCAGAGTGATCTGGATGGATTTCAGGGTCTTGGCCGAGCCGGAACGATAGTCCTTGTAATACTTCACCGCGATGTGATCGGGCGAGCGCATTTCCAGCCGGTCAAACAGCTCATCCAGCGGAGATTGGTAGGAATCATCATCCTCCCGCACCTCACCGGCCCGAAGCATTTCCATGACCATCGGAAAGTTTTTTTCATCCTCCGGCGCTTCGTACCAGAGGTAAAACACCAGCGCCAGAAGGAGCATGGAAGCCGCCGTATCCCAGAAAGGGTCGTTGGATTGGCTGCCTTTTGGCGTGGTGGCCTTAAAAAGATTCGTCACCATCTTCTGCACGTCGTTGTCGTTTTTCAGATAGGAGAAGGGATTGTAACAATGGCTTTTCTCCATGTTCAAAAGATCAACGATGCGGATCTCATAACCCTGCCGTTCCAGCAAGGTGCCGCAGTCCCGGAGCAGTTCCCCCTTACAATCCAGCACAAAATACGAGGTGTTTGCTTGGCACAGGTTGACTTTTGCATAGAACCGGCTTTTTCCCGCGCCGCTGCCTCCCACCACCAGGGTGTTCAGATTGCGGCGGTGCTTCCTGCCGTCCAGCCCCATGCGGACGTGCTGGGTGAAGATGCGGTTTTGAAACGGGTCTTTCGCCCGGTACTTCTTGTTCACGGCTCTGGCGTCGCCCCATTTGGCCGAACCGTGTTCTTCGCCCCGCCTGTAATTGCGCCGGGATGAGAGATAAATCCCGATCCCCAGCCCATAGGCGGCAATAAAAATGAGGACAGTTTTTACACTGTCCTCACACCACATCAGTTTGAATGGATTGTTCATTGCCGCAGGCAAACCGTTCATAATCTCCGCAAGGCCACCGGAAACAGATGGCGCAATCAGAAGGGCGAACCAGATGACCGGGATCAGCCCCAGCGCATAAAGCCAGGGGCCGCCCGTCCTGTTATCTGGCTTCATCCCGGCGCTTCGCTTTCTTGTCTTTTTGTGCAGGGGCGTCAATGGTTTTCAGCAGCACATCCTCCACCGGGCCGGGGTCGCGCTGTTCCTCCAGCATATCGTTGCGCAGCTCATTGAGCGCGCGGATCATGATACCATGCTCATAGCTGTCCAGCGTCAGGACGACTTTATCCTGTCTTTCCATCACTCAAACCTCCTTTACCGTTCCGGTTCCTTCTGTTTGGTGTCGCGGGTCAGCCCCATCGCTCTGGCCATGCGCCCGTTCAGCGACTTGAAGGTTTCCCGCATATCGCTGAGGGCTGCCGGAACATCCTCTCTGGGGTCTTGGCCCTTAAATACACTGTTCAGACGGGCAATGTCATAGCCTTTGGCCTCAACGCCGTATCGCTTGCAGAGCATATAGCTGACGGCGTAGGCTTTGTAGCCTTCCGCTTCTCTGGAATATCCTTCGTTGCTTCTGGCAAGCTGGACATTGGCAATCTCCAGCGAAACACAGCGGAAGATGTCCGGCGCGTCCATTCCTTTCTTGACCAGAATGGCGTTCTGTTCCTCAGAGAACACAGCCCCGCGTCCCTGGGGAAGTTCGTCCACCGCCCGGATTTGCACCGGAGAGCTGGCGATCAGCCCTTTCAAAAGCAGCCGGTCATCATGGGTGGCCTGGGGCTGGTGCTGGCCCTGCGCCGAAGTCTGGGAAATGTCATAGACCTCTTTGGCATAGAAGTTCTGGCCGATGGAGCCGTCATCTCTCCGGTACGCCTTGCCCGGTTCCAGAATGATAATGGGCAGCCTCTTTTCCTCATCCAGAATCTCAATGCCCTGGGCAGTCCATTCCTTGTAGCCGCCCACACGCTGCGCCTGGGGGCATTGTGCGCCAATCAGAAGGGCGTTGCGGGCAGAGTGGAAGGGAAACCGGCTCTGCACGTCCAGATATGCCTCCATATTGCCGTTGCCTTCCGCGAACGCCCCAAAAATCTTATCCAGAGAAGCATAGGCTTCCTTGCGCTGCTTCTCCTCGCGGATCTGCCACCACTGGCGCTTGGGGCGCTCCTTTTGTCCCTCCGGCTTCTGGGGTGCAGCCTCCTTTTGAGGCTGCTGTTCAAACAGATCGTCAAAGTTGTTCATAAGCATTTACCTCTCTTTCGATTTGGGTTTCTTTTTGGGTTTGGGCGGTTGATGCCGGGTGGTTTTCTGCGCCGGTTTCTTGGATACAGAAGGTTCCTCTGCCTTTGTCACTTCCGCCTCCTTCTTCCGCTGGGCCTGAATGTCCCGCAGCTCCTGACGGACAGACGGTTTCTCCAGCCCGTCAGAAGTACCCCTTGCGGACTTGCTGCTGCTCTCGGAGATAGGCGCGGACGGATGGGATTTTTCCGCCGCCGGGGTAAAAGAATCCGTTTTCTCCGCCGCAGGGTGTTCCGGCTCTGCCTTTTCCTTTTGGGCAGGCTTCTCCATCAGTTCGTCCAGCAGTTTGTCGTCCTGGCTCTTTTCCGGGGCGGCCTGTTCCGGCGCTGCCGGTTCGCTGCCGCGCTGTTCGCGGGATTTCTGGATGTCCTCCTTGATGGATGCCGTATCCACCACGGTGAGGTTGAACTTCTCCACGATCCGATTGGCTCTGGCTGCGTCATCCTCGAATACCAGAATGTCGATGGTGTTATCATCCTTTTTGACCGGGATGGGAGCATAGAGAATCCCGTATCCTTTGGCCTGCCGCGCAAATTCCGGGGCATCTTCTTTCTTGATGGTGTAGACTGTCATGGGGCGCTTTTCCCGCAGCATGGTTTCAATGCGGGCTTTGCCTTTGGTCTTTTTCTGGTCTTTCAAGACCGTATACAGGGCGGCGGCAAGATTCTTTGCGGCAGAGCCGCTGATCTTAAGAGCAAATTCGGCACCCTCCAGGCTCATCCGTACAACCTGTTCCGCCGCATCGCCTGAGCTATACATAGAAAAATCATCTCCTTCCTGGAATACCCGCACGGCCTTGTTCCGGCCCCTGACGGGTTCCTTGTTCCGTCCGTGCTTCCTCGCGGGCGGCCTTGATCTTTTCCTTGATGGAAAGGGAGCGTACTGCTATATCCTCACATAATCTCACCTCCCTTCGCAGTTCCTTGATCCTCCCGGAAAGGACGGCAATTTCTGCTTTGATCTGCTCCTGCTGTTCAGGGGCAGACAATACCTCTTTGGTACGCAGCCTGCGGTACAGGGCTTTTCGCTGCTCAATGCCCGCGTTCATTTCCGACTCCGCACCTGTCCGATGGGCGGTAAGCTGTTCCAGTGTGTCAATGCGGTGACGGGACAGCAGCCGCGCCTCATCGGTCAATTCTTTCGCCCGGATCAAATCCTCCCGGCAAGCATGAGATACCCGCCGGGGCTGCCGATTTTGCTTTTTGGGAAACACTCCCAGCAGATAGCAGTAATGAAAATAGAGGGCGCGAAAGCCTGTTACTTTTCTGGCTTGCTTCAAATCACCGTGAAGTCTGCACCGCTGTGGATGCGGCCTGTGTGTCCTTTGAGGATGGCTCTGTGCCAGTATCCGCCTGCGGATGCTTTCCAGGGAATATTCCTTGCCCAGATTGCGGCACAGCTTTCTGCCGTTCTCTCTGCCGGGTGCGCGCAGGGTAATGTCTTTGCCCACTTTGATGTCGTAGCCCATCTGTTTCAGATGATAAAAAAACTGCCGCTCCGTCATTGACTGACGAATGGCAGTATCCACATCTGCTTTGATAAGGCTCAGATAGGTGGGGCGGCCTTCCTGTTCAGCCCGCCACTCTCCATAGTGCTGTGACTTCCCGCGCTGGGGATTTTCAATTACGGACAGCCCATACTCCCGACACAGCCGGTCAGATTCCCGCTGCATATCATAGTAGTCCTTCTCGGTGCGGTGATACTTGATGCCGTCCACAAAGGACACGGTGTTGACCACGAAATGATTGTGCAGGTGATTGGACTTATCCAAATGGGTGGCAACCACTACCTGATATTTTTCACCCCACAGCTTCTTGGCCAGCTTCAGCCCGATCTCATGGGCAGTCTGCGGGTCAGCTTCTCCGGGGGCAAAGCTCTGATAACCGTGATAGGCCACCGTGCCGTCCTCCTTGCCGAACCGCTTTTTGACAGCGATCATCTCGTCGCGGGCAGTAGAGGGGCTACAATTCACCCCTGACACAAACCGTTGCATGATGGCGGTTCCTTCGTCATCGGCTGCGACTTTTTCCGTCTTTTGCTGTTGGACGGCGTATTCGATTACATCCGAGAGGCCCTGGGCGTCGCGCCCTTCCATATCAGGTTTTTCATAGACGGCGGGGTTCTCGGTCTTGTCCGGGTTCTCTACATAGATGACCACCTTTCCCAGCCAGCCGCCCACCCGCCAGATGGATGTTGTGGCCATAGCTTACTCCATCGGTCTGGGCAGAATCACAGCTTTGGTGATGTCCCTGACGAGCTGATCGAACTTCCGCATTTCTTCATCATAGCGCCGCTCATCAATGACACCCAGCACATGAGCTTTCTGGGCGATCTGGTTGAGGTTGTTTCCTACGCCGTGCAGCTCCCGCATGAAGTCAAAGTAGTCCGGGGGCGGTGCATCCTGGGGAACCACGCCGCTGATAAGGTGACGCAGATACGCCTCGCGGGAAAGCCTGCTCTTTTTCACGCGCTTGTTCAGGGCCTCGGCCTCCTTACGGTTGAGGCGCACCTTAATTTCGATATTACGCTTACTCATTGTTGTCCTCCTTTCCAATACGGTTGATCTGCACCAGGCACATGAGGGTAATCCCACTCAGGCTGCCCAGCAGAAAACCAATGACAAAAAACAATCCTTCCATGAAAACCTCCATTCTGCAAAAGGGGTATTAGGGGGCGCTCCCCCTAACAAGCTGCCGTTTGTCCCCAAACGGCGATGCTTGCTGGTACATACACATTCCATTCCCCTGCGGGGAATCCTTTACGGCTAAAAAAGAATCTCACCGCTCGCCCCGGTCACGGCTCCGGTCTTTGGTGCGGAATGTCACGTCCTTGAAGTGGTCGGCGTCCAGGATATAGTCGCCGTTTTTCCAGTTGTCCGAGGCGATCTGCTGCGCCTCCTCACGGCTCTCCGCTTCCACCGCGACGGTCATCTCCAGCGTTTCGGTGATGGTCACTTCGTACTCTCTCATCGTTCATGCTCCTTTCCGTTGCTGCACCGAATGGGAATCCCCAGCCGGTGACAAAGGGTGTCATTCACGTCCTTACCGGTGGGCGGCGGGCGGTTTTTTACCTCGTATTCTTTGGGAATGACCGCCATGATCGCCTTCGTTGCCAGCCTGCCGGGGCCATCGTTGTCCAGATGCAGATAGATGGTTTTAATGAACGGATGATCCTCCAGAAACCGGGTGAGAGCAACGGGCAGCTTGCTTTCCGCCAGCACCTTTTTCGGCTGATAGATCCCAGCCAGGGATAGTAGATTGTGCCTCTTCCAGTCAATGCCGTCCAGCTTGCAGAGGGTCGCATAGGACATGACATCAATGGCGGATTCACACAGGTGTACCGCTGGATTCTCCACGCAGGCGGGCAGGGCAAAGGAATAGTGTTTATCGCTGCCGCTCAAGTCACCGTGGAAACGCCCTTCACCGATCCCGCGCAGACAGCCGAACCGTGCTTTTCCGTCCTTGTCAAAGCCTACGAAAACGACATTGCTGTAGCCCTTGTTCCGGCTTTCATAAAGCCTTCCAGTCTGGATGCAGTAGTCGATCACCCCTGGGTCGATTCCTCTTTTTTTGAGGTAGTCCACCATAGCCCGGTTATCGGGCGCAGCCTGCGGTAGAAGCAGATGCTTTGGCTTTTCCTCTTTAGGAGCAGGCACAAAAGAAGGCGGCTTGATTGCCGCCCTTCCGGTGATGGTTTCCATCGCGTCCATAAACGAATAGCCATTGACCTTAATGAGATAGTCCAGGGCGCTGTATCCGCCGATTCCACGGGAGAACCAGCACCACTTGCCGTTGGAAATCCGCAGGCTGTCATGGGTCTTGGTGCAGTAGACATTGCCGGACACATGGACAAGTTCTTGCGGTTCGCAGGTTTGCAGGTAGGTGAGCAAGTCCACCTGCCGCGCTCGTTCAATCGTTTCCGAGTCGTAATAAGGCATAAAAATAGCCCCCTTTCCATAGCCGTAGATTTGCCGTCCGCTTGGGATGGCTGACTATGTAAAGGGGGCTGGCATGAAAAAAAGCCGACTGGATTTCTCCAATCGGCTTTGCTGTTTCCATATTGATTATTCTTTTTTGAATGCCTCGATTTTCTCCAGATAGGAGAAACAATCCGTGTGGCCTCGGAAGTAGATGTGCTTGCGCTCCATGTTGTCGGCCCGCAAATACAGCCGGAAATACTGATTTAAGATTTCATGTTCCTGAGCGGTAAGCTGTACCTCGCCATCCCCCTCCAGCAGCTTTTCGATGAAAGGATGCTGGTGTTTCAGTTCGCTCATCTGCTGTTTAAGGTCAGCATATTCCTGATCGGTGGCAGCCAGCTCAAGAACCATATTGCTGTCGCTCTCATCGTATTCTTCTGAGATGCGCTCTATCATCGGAGTATATTGTTCGCTCATTCGCGTTCACCTCGTTTCCATTTTTATTATACTATACCCACCCACAAAAATAATATCAAATGTGCGACTTCATTCTTTTTCTGCAAGGTTCAGAACCGGCTTTCCTGTACGCAAAGCGTATTTTACTGTATCAAAAGCACCACCAAAATCCCGGTAAACATATGCCAGAACTTTATCTGCCTGATCTACCATCCAACGATTTCTTTTTTTGATGGCTGACTTATAGTGGACTCCCATCAAATCCATCGGAATGATAATATCATCAAACCTGGACTCGTAGTAATCCTTATCCCGGTTAATCTGATTGGTCATATAAGGAAGAACCAGATTTAAGTGAATATTCAAATCCGAATTTTTCTTTTTGAGCCTCCGGACAGCGGCTTCACACATTATATCAAAATCCCCCATTCCACCGGAAAAAAATACATAGTCATCTTCTGCCTGGACCATTTCTGATAAAGCCTTATCTATATCTTGCTTGACAGAAGATAAAAACACCTCCCGATGACCGGCAAAAGTGTAGACTGTCAAGGACATCACCTTTTTTCTTGTTGTCTTAACTTATATCCGTAGTCTACGGATATAAGTTATTATAATGTGTTCCCACCGTGGTTACAATATCATCGTGTAAATTATTGAAGTGAAGGGGGCGCGATATGGAACTTGATTATAAAGCAATCGGCAAACGAATCAAGATTGCCCGTATCAAGGCAGATTTAACGCAGGAGCGCCTTGCCGAACTCATTGACATCTCTCCGACACATCTGAGTAACATTGAAACCGGCACCACCCGCGTTAGCCTAAACACGATTATCAGTATTGCAAATGCACTTTCTGTCACCGGTGATGATCTTCTCTGCGACAATATCATTATGGCAAAAGTGCAGTTTGAAAAGGATATTGCGCTGTTGCTGGAAGATTGCGACGAGTATGAAATCCGTATCATCAAGGATATGATCGGTTCTTTGAAGGATACCCTGCGTCGGGATGCAAACCTCCGCACAGCAGACAGAAAAACGCACTAAAACAAAATGGCACCATAAACCTCCTTATATAGCCAACAATCTGTTCCGACAGGAACCGGCTATGTAAGGGGGCTTTTTATTATGTACGCACCGATTGGGATAGTTCCAATCGATGCTGGGAGAGCTTATCGCTCCAGGCCCACAACCTTTCTTACGGGCGGTTCTTCGCCCTCATCGGGAGCCTCGTCGATCAGCGTTTTGTCCTTCTCATCCATATTAAGCAGGATATTCAGTTCTTTCAAACGTGCGGTTTTCTCGGTCAGTTCCTCCTCGCGGGCAAATGGGGTGGCCAGTTCAGTGCGGGCATTTTCAAGCTGCACTTTGACTTCCTCCAGCTTGGCCCGTTCCGCGTCAAGGTTTCCTGCCAGATTCTCCAGCACGTTGTCCAGGCGGGTGATGTTGCCGAACACATCCGCACCCAGCGTCACCGTATGGGACAGGGTACCCTTCAGCGTGATACGGTACTCGTTGCTCATCCCATCATAGGCCAGCACCATAGAAAAGCCCCGGTACTGCCCCAGAAGGACAGCATCGGAGCCGGTCATCTTCGTGCAAACATCTATGATCGCCTTGCCTGCATCCTCTTTTTCAACATAGTGTTTGCCCTCCACTTCCATGCCGCAGAATCCCTCTTGCGCTTTCGGATGGGCTTTCGCCAGCTCCACATCTTTTTCATAGCCCGCAATTCTTTCCGTCAATCGGGTGATCTCTGCCGGATATTTGCGGTGTACCAGCTCCTCCAAAGCATACACCTGATTCAAGTGGCTGGCCTTGAGCATATTCAGCCTTGCCACTTCCATATCCAGATTGCACTTTTCGATGATAAGGGGATTGCCGGTGGCCAGCGCCTTGATCTCGGAATAGCTCAGGGCGGTTTCATCCACATCATCCGCAACGCGGACAGGGGCTTTGCTGGTCATGATTTGAGCGATAAATTTTTGCTTGTTCTCTACAAGCTGGTATAGATAAGCGTCAAATGTTCCTTCGGTTACATAGCGGAAGATCTCCACCTCCTCATTTTCGTTGCCTTGACGGACAATTCTTCCAAGCCGCTGCTGAAGGTCGCTGGGCCTCCAGGGGCAATCCAGATCGTGCAGGGCAATGAGCCTGTCCTGAACATTGGTTCCAGCCCCCATTTTCTGTGTGCTGCCCATAAGAACGCGCACCTGACCGGCGCGCACCTTCGCAAACAGCTCTTTCTTCTTTGCCTCGGAATCTGCATCATGGATAAAAGCAATCTCTTCCCACGGAATCCCCAGGTCGATCAGCTTTTTTAACAAATCATCGTAAACATTTTGGAAATCCGCCATGTGGGCTGTTCCCTCATTATCAACCGTCATTTCTATGGGTCTACGCTTTTCGGGTGTGGACAGGTCGCAGAACACAAGCTGCGCAGAGCGATTCTCTTTCGTCTGTTCCCAGATGCGGTAAATATTGCGGGCGCAGACAGCTACCTTGCCGTCCGGGTCATCCGGGGCAAGCGGTTGGATGAGCCGCATATCCAGAGCCAACTTTCTGCCGTCATTTGTGATGCGGAGCATATTGTCCACATGGGGATCGACGCCGCCGCCACGGATTTTTTCCGCCCGTTCCGCCAGCCCTTTTATCATCTCCTGTTGGATTTCCGAAGGCTTGATAACCTCGGTGTGGAAATTGGCTTTTGGTACGGGAAGGTGCAGCATATCTGCCGTCTGAATATCGGCTACCTGTTTGAATACGCTCATAAGTTCCGGTAAGTTGTAAAACTTTGCGAACCGAGTCTTGGCGCGGTAGCCGCTGCCTTCCGGCGACAGCTCAATGGCTGTGACAGTTTCTCCAAAGTTGGACGCCCAATCGTCGAAGTGGATCAGGCCCATTTCCTGCAAGGTGCGGTACTGCAAGTACCGCTGGATGGTGTAAAGCTCCACCATAGAGTTTGAGATAGGGGTGCCGGTGGCAAAGATCACACCGCGCCCGCCGGTCAGCTCGTCCAGATACTGACACTTCATAAAGAGGTCAGAACTTTTCTGCGCCTCGGTCTGGGCGATGCCGCCCACATTCCGCATTTTCGTCATCAAAAAGAGGTTCTTAAAATAATGGCTCTCATCAATGAAGATGCGGTCAACACCCAATTCCTCAAATGTCACAACATCGTCTTTCCGGCTTTGGTCGTTGAGTTTCGCCAGTTTCGCCTCCAGAGATTTACGGGTGCGCTCCATCTGTTTGATGGTGTAGCGTTCCGCTTTTTGTGACTTGGCCTGTTCAATGCCGAACAGAATCTCGTCGATCTGCTGCTGGAGAATGGCCTGCTGGCGCTCGGCGCTCATGGGGATTTTTTCAAACTGCGAGTGGCCGATGATGATGGCGTCATAATCCCCGGTGGAGATACGGCTGCAAAACTTCTTCCGGTTCTGCTTCTCAAAGTCCTTCTTTGTGGCGACTAAGATATTGGCGCTGGGATAGAGCTGCAAAAATTCAGCCGCCCATTGCTCTGTGATGTGGTTGGGAACCACAATCAGCGACTTGGTACAAAGCCCCAGCCGCTTCATTTCCATTGCCGCCGCCACCATCTCATACGTTTTCCCGGCCCCCACTTCGTGGGCAAGCAAGGTGTTTCCACCGTACAAAATGTGCGCGATTGCATTGATTTGATGGGGCCGCAGGGAGATTTCCGGGTTCATCCCCTCAAAGCGAATATGCCGTCCGTCATATTCACGGGGACGGATGCTGTTGAAGGTTTCGTTGTAGATGTGGCACAGGCGTTCTCTGCGGTCAATGTCCCGCCATATCCACTCCGAGAATTTCTGCTTGATGAGTTCCTGCCTGTCCTGGGCAATGGCGGTTTCCTTCTTGTTGAGGACAGCTTTTTTATTGCCGTTTTCATCCTCGATATAGTCGAATACCCGCACATCCTTCTGATTCAAGGTCTGCTCCAGGATGTGATAGGCGCTCATGCGCTTGGTGCCGTAGGTGGTGAGTACCTTTATATTGCCTCGGTCAGAGTTCTTTTCCGTGATGGCCCACTGGCCGGTAACTTCAGAGCGAAGGATTTTGATGCGGTTCCGGGCGTAATATCCAGGGGTAAACAGCTCCACCATGAACTGCTGGTAGATGTCGATAGGCACCCAGTTGGCACCGATGCGGACGCCGATTTCCCCAGCGCCCAAATCTGCGGGCTGTACCGCTTCCAGCGCCTCTACCTGCCTGCGGGCCGCTTCCTTCTGGCTGTCTGAGGCAGTTTCCAAAAAGGCTTTTGCCATCCGCAATTTCCGGCGCACATTCCCTGAAAGGTACTCGTCCGCCGTCACAAGGGAAAAGGCTTGCAGGCTGAGGGGATTTCCCCGCAGTTCATCCGGGCTTTCCGGGCCTTCAATATTGCGGAAGATCACGCCGGCAAGCTCGCCCTCCAGCTCCTCCGGGGATTTGCCGGACAGCTCGGCCATATAGTCCATATCCACACAGGCTTTTTCAGAGATAGACACCGCCAATGCTTCGCTGGCAGTATCCACGCTGGTGACGGCCACATGAGGGCGGATGGTGCGCTTGGAGAACATATCGGCTTTTCTTTTTAGGTTGCCTTGCTCATCCAGCACCTCCAGCGAACACAAGAGGCAGTAGCTGGAGTCCTCGGAAAAGGCCAGTTTGTTGCCTCGGCTGCTGATAAGCCCATATTTGGCCGTAAAGCTGTCATAGAGGGAGTTCAGCTTTTTCTGCTCCGCCTGGATGTCCTCGTCCGGGTATCCTTCGGTTTGATACTCAATCAGTCTGCGGACACATTCCCGCAGCTCGATCATACCCCGGATACGGTTTTCCGCTGTAACAGAAACCTCCATCGGGTGCATGAGGCTGTTTTCACGGTAGTACACCTGACCGTCCACAATCGTGTAGCTGAAATTCCGAACAGTAGGGTCTGCGGGGATGGAACGATCTTCCTCCTCGTCCGGTTCTTCCAGTTCATAGGGCTTGATCTCGGCCTGAAGGAACTGGATAGCCTCGGCAAGCTGCTCCGACAGGTCGGCACCTTCGCGGGCTTTGCAGGCGCTTTCCATTCCGAATCGTGTGGATTCCATCACCATATCGCCCAGAACCATTTCCGGGTGCTGCACAAAGTAGCGGTTCATGCGGATGCCGTTTTCATCGGTGTCCAGTTGCACCCAATCCTGCTCCAGATCGGTGATGTGATCTCTTTTTTGCAGGAACAGAATATCGCTGGTGACTTCCGTTCCGGCATTCTGCTTGAATGTGTTGTCAGGTAAACGAATGGCTCCGATCAGGTCGGCGCGCTGGGCGAGATAGCGGCGAACAGCCGAGTTTTCTTTGTCCATCGTACCTTTCGATGTGATGAACGCAACAATGCCGCCGGGTCTTACTTTGTCCAGGGCCTTCCCAAAGAAATAATCATGGATCAGCCAATGGTGCTTGTCGTACCGCCTGTCTACCACCTTGAAATCCCCAAAGGGGACGTTGCCGATGGCTACATCAAAAAAGCTGTCCGGCATCTGCACCGTTTCAAATCCATTGACTGAAATGCTGGCATTTTGATAGAGCTGCTGGGCGATCCTGCCGCTGATGCTGTCAATCTCCACGCCATAGGCTTTGCTGCCCGCCATATCAGCCGGAAGCAGACCGATAAAATTGCCGGTGCCGCAGGCCGGTTCCAAAAGGTTGCCCTGCTGGAATCCCATCTGTGACAGCGCCTTGTAAATGCCTCGGATTACTACGGGCGGGGTGTAAAATGCTGTAAGGGAACTGGCTCTGGCTGCTGCATATTCGTCCTCATCCAACAGGGACTTAAGTTCCGCATACTTGCTGTGCGTTTCCTCAAAGCATTGCGGCAGCCCACCCCATCCCACATAGCGAGAAAGGATTTCCTGTTCCTCCGGTGTGGCAAGGCGTTCTTCCGCTTCGATCCGTTTCAAGCAGCGGATGGCTCTGACGTTGGCGGCAAACTTTTCGCCTGGTGTGCCGTGACCCAGCGCATCATCCGTGATGTGGAAATCATGGCGCTGTTCTCGTGGTATTTCAGGATGCAGAGGCGCAAAGGTGACGCGCTCACGGCGAATCCGTTTCGGAGCCAGCGGAACCGGTTCTTTTTTTGGGGGGTGTGACAGCTCCGGGCCGTCTGTCATCTGGCTTTCGTAGCGGTCAATGTCCTGCTCAGTAAGCCACTCCGGTTTTTCCGGCAAAGCGTCGTACAGTTCCCGCATTTTGGTAATCTGCGCTTCTACGCTTCCAGCCCACAGGTGTTTTTCCGCACGTCCGCCAGCACCCAGATAGTAGTCGCAATCCGCTTTCAGACGGCTCAACAGGCGATAATCGTCTTGGGTCACGCCGATGGATTCCAGCTCATCTTCCGATACAGCAGTGAGGTCGTCAAAGTCGAGGTCTGTCAACTCGTTTTGAATGAGTGCCTCCAGACTCTCATACTGCCTGCGCTCCAAAAACTGTCCGTCCAGATACCGCTCTACACGGTAATTCACCAAATCCACGTTCACCTGGATGGGAATTTCTTCGTCTGTGACCGTGGTATAGGCAATCCCCACCTTTTCCAGATTGCTGAAATCGGCAGGACTGTTATATTCCGTTTCGCAGAAATCGTTAATCAGCTTCTTGGCGTCATCCAGAGAGACAGGCTCTGGCTCCTCAGACAGAAACTCTCGCTCGATAAAGTCGGCAATATCCTGGTTATTGCCTCTGCCTCCGTGGGCATGATACTCGTCAAGACCGATCTGAATCAGTTCATCAGATACCGCATACCCGGCTTCATCCAGATAAGCTCTGATTTCTTCTTGCTGAGCCTGCGCCACGGTGAGGGGCTGGGGCAGCTCGTTGATCTGCTCCATACAGAGCGCAACATCTGCCGCGATTTCTTCTTCCGGGTCTGCATGGTTGAGGAAGGATTGCAGCAGCGCACGGATTTCCTGCCGCTGGGCTGTGTTGTGAAGTTGCTGGGCGATATTCGCCACCGCCTGAGCATCGTCCTCTCCGTAGCCCATACGGGAACCGTCAAATTCCCCGATAAGGCGCAGCACTTGAGCGGCTACTTCCGGGTAGGGGTCTACCGATTCTTCTATTTGGGGCTGTTCCTGTTCTCTGGGCAGCACCGAAAATACGGGCGCATTCTGCGTGGCAGAAACCGTCATTTCCGAAGTGTCGGCTACCTGTTGAATCCTGTCCCGAACCTCCTGGGGCATTTCTTCGTCGTAAATTTGCACTGTGCGATCCGGCGCAATGTGGGCAACCGTGCGGTAGTCCCCATTCACTTCTTCCAGCCGGTTCCAAACGGTCAGCCCATTTCCCAGATGCCCGAACCCTAAATCGTAGGCTTTCTGCGGTTCCTGCACAGCCTGCGGCGGCACCGGCTCCTTTTTCTCTGCAAACAGGGTAAATGTGCCTTGACGGTATGCGGTCAGATTCTCAAATGCCCGTTGCCGCAAACCATACATCCGGTCATCCTGCGGGGTGGCCTCCCAGACTGGAACCATCATCTGATAGATTTCTTCCACGCGAGCCGGATCGTCGAGCTGCGGCTCGATGAGCTTTACCGCATCCCAATAATCAAAACCATACGGATAGGGGTGGGCCTGCTCCTGGGGAACATTCTCAAAGAAGGCTCGGATGTTTTGTGCGAGCTGGTGCTTTTCGTATTGAGGCATGGCGACCCGATCTTCATCGCTCAGAAACCGTCCCTGGGCGATCATGGCGCTCACACGCTTCTCCACCGCATTCCATTTCAGTTCCACTTTGGCATAGGGTTCTGAAATGCTGCCGTGGCTGAAATGAACGCCCTTGCTGAGCTGATAGGTCACATCATCGTTTCCACCGCTGTGTCCGCTGTATTCCCCGTGATAATGCTTCAGGAAATCTTCTCGTTCCTTCCGGTCAGAGTGGTTTCGGTAGAAGGAGTACACCGCCAATCGGTAGTCCGTGCCGCCCTTTCCACCGCGCAGGAGATTGTCGATTTCATCACCGGAGATAAAGAAGCGCCGCTGGGGATCGTATCCCTCGGCGGCGGTAAAATGCAGCGGCTCCCGCTGTAAATCAGCAAGCAGCTCCAGCAGTTTTTGTGGGCGGTGGAAATGGAACCGCAAAAGTTCGCGGTTCTCTCCGTATGCCTGGACGAACTGTTCCAGCTCATCCCGTAAATTCTGCAACCCTTCCGGATGGCCCAACAAATCGCTTATGGCCGCGCTTTCTTCTGGAAAGCCTCGATGGGTGTTGTAAATGGCGTTTATGGTGGGAAGGAACCCCGCATCGGCGGTTCCTTCTGCAAAGTCCTGTCGCAGATACCATAGCTGGGCGGCTCGCTGCTGGCGCTCGTACCCGTCTACCCGGTCAAGCTCACTCTGGGGCATATACCGGCCCAAATCCATCAATTCCCGGATGCGCTTGGCTGCCTGTTCCCAGGGGATCAGCGTGGCCGCTGTGCGTTGTGCAGTTTCACCCTCTGCCACATGGATACCTTCGGCGTTGTACCAAATGGAATACTTCCGGTTGTCCAAATAAAAGCCCGCGCCATTTTCTTCATAGTGTTCCATCAGGAACCGGGCGTTGTCCTCCAGCGGTTTATCCTTTTTGAAATAGGCACAAATGATGAGGCGGCTGTTCTGATCGTTGGCTCCAATGCACAGCGCCTCGTCAATGACCTGCTGAGAAAGCACCGGACGCGAAAAGAGCGAACGCTGCTGCTCGCCCTCGGACGGAGTAGAACTGCCAAAAGACGGGAAATCAAAAAGGGACATCTGCTGGCTCTCCTGGGTGGGGAGCTGGCGGATGTCCGTCTGAATGAAATATTCCTTTTTGTCAATGAGCTGCGCTGTCCATCCGGCCACCAAATCCCATGAGAACACCGATTCTTTGGTGCGGGAAAGGTAGGAACCCTCCCACATGAGAAGCCCGTCCTCCTGCGGCTTATAGCCCAGGCGCTGACCGTCTGCGATGATCTCGGTGTATCTGTCCTGATAGGCGGATTTGAGATAATCCGCCCGTTCCCGCTGGTCGGTGTGAACGGAAAAGAACAGCTCAATCTGCTGCTTTTTATATTTGAGGTCATCGTCCTTGTTGGCGATGACAGCCATGATTTGCTTTTCATCAAGGAAAGCGGGCAGCTCCTGGCTGTCCGCTTGCTCCGTATCGCTTAGCTGTAAATCAGCTCCGTGAGGATCGTTTCCTCCGCTGCGTTCCGAAGGTTGTTCATGAGCTGCACCCACTTCATCGGATCGCGGGCTTTCAGTTCCTCCGTCACGCCCTCGGTTTTGGCCATCTGCGCCACCATCTGATCCATCCGGGAGAGTGCCGTCTGCTCGATCTCTGCCAGATGGCCGTTCAGCTTGCCGCTGGTCAGCAGATTGGTGTAGGTGATCCTGCGATTCTCCTTCAGGAACTTCCGGCGAAGTAATGCGTATTTCCCAAGAGCCACTTCCGGCTCCTGCGGGGGCAGAAGATTCGGCAGGTTGTAGCTGCCCTGTCTGCTGTATGTGATCTCGGTCATATTCCATGCTCCTTTCCGGCTGCTTGATTTTCTGTTCAGTTACAGGATACTGGTTTTCCTGTGCGGTTTCAAACGTGCGATTTTCTTTTTGAGGTTGTCTTTGCAGGGCAAGGGTCGTGCGGGCAATTTCAGAAAGGCACATCTGAGAGATGTCCCCGGTAGCCACGCCCAGGGCGTTCAATGTTTCAGGCGTATTGAAATTCAGCACATCCCGAAAATCGTCATCCTCAAAGTATTCGGACGGATCAAGGCCGCAGCGTACCACCAGCATATATCCGATGCTGGTCTGCAATGCCCGCCGGTACATCACTTCCACATTGTATTCGTCCAATTCCTCCAGAAAACTGCCTTCGGTCAGATGGGACAACTCAGAAAGATAATCGTGGATATTATCCTCTACCGCATTTTTTGCCGCAGAGAGAAGTGCCGCAGCCAGATTGTCCTTCTGCTCCAGTTCTCCGAAGCTGTTTTCCAATGCCTCGATAATGTCCGGCGCATATTCCGAGCGTACCGTCCACAGGGGAACAGGCCGGGAGAACCGGCCTTCATGGGTATCGGAAACATCAAAATAGTATTTCAGTCGCTGTTTGCCACTATGCTCGCCGTCAAATACGGCAATTCCGTTTGCGCCCCGGTTCACCCAGCGTCCGAACCGCTTGTTCCATCGCTCGATCTCCAGGACGGCGGTAGCGTCCGGGCGCTGGGCATAGACAAGCAGTTGTTCATCAAATGAAAGCCGGTAGTTACGGCAAGCAGACGTAAGAAATTGCTGCCATTCTGCCGGAGCTGTAACCTTCCGCTGTGTTTCCTGGTACAGCTCCGTCAAGGCTTTATATCGAATCGCCATCCGGCGCACCTCCTTTATTCGTTATTCTTTCTGTATGGCTGCAAATCGGCGTGATAGTTCTTATCTGCCGAATAATGACCAGAGAGCGACAGCAGAAGCAGCCAGATTGTGTCTGCGGCCTCGTTGGGATACATCCGAAGATTCACACATTCTTTCTGGTAGCCGTCTGTAAACGAGCGCCCATGTGCCATAAAGTGTTGGATCAACCGCTGCGCCATCTCCCGATATTCTTCATAGGGATCGCTTTCCGCGTGTTCATGCAGAACCGTAAGCAGAATGTCAAACCAGCTTGTATGGGTTTCCAGCTTTACTGGTGGCAGATATGCCATTGCGTATTCACCTTACCTTTCGATTGTAGCGGCCTGCGCCGCTGAGATTGCTTTTCCTCTTTCATCGGGCATCACCCCGGTCTTTTTGCTTTGGACGAATGGGTTGGCCATGCTCATCGTAGTTTTTGGGGTCGGCGGCGGGCGTCTGCCAGCCAAACATGGAGCCTGCCAGCATAGCGGCTTCCTGAGCTTTGGTAATACCAACAGCAGCATTTGCGATGTCGGCAACATCCCGATTGGATTTTCCATCGATTTTCATTTCAGAAAGCAAATATCCTTTTTCACCCCGTGTAATAATAATCAGCTCTCCGCTGGAAGGAAGAATACTAAAACAGTGGGGCGGCAGAGAAGAACGCAGAGGAATGACACTTCCGTGGGTTTTCTCCAGACGTTCCGCAAACTCGCAGATATGATAGAGGGCGCTGGGATAGTCGCCGCTGGTTTCAAAGTGTGTTTCGTCAATAAACCGGCAGGTTCGGTCACGAGTTCCTCCGCCGCCCGTGAAAATGCGGATGCTATCGCCGTCCGGGATGCGGAAAATCTCCTTGTAGCCAGGGGTGATAAATCGGATGCCCTGCTTGGCCTTTTCCATGTGGTGTTCCAGGAACCGGCCAACATAGACATAAAGATAAAAATTGTAGTCCCCGTAATTGGGATTGCACCGAAGCATATAGGTGTGATGGTTGGTTTTCAGCTTGAAGCCGTATTCGGTACAGTAGTTGCCCACCATCTCGGCTTCTGGACGCCGCTGACAATAGCGGGTCATGCTGTCCCGGCTGAAAAGCAGTCCGTCTTTCTCCCGCAGACTGTTGACCACTTCATCAAACTCCGCTTTGAATTCGTCGGTTTTATACTCTCCACGGTGGTCAAACCATGAGGTGAAAAACTCTTGACCAGCGCCAAAATCGCCTCGCAGGTGGCCGATACAGCCGGTCTGGGCCTCGATCTGGCTGCTCTGGCTGTAAGAGTACATCCGTTCCTGCGGGGTCATACTGATGATTTCCAGTTCCATTATCGTTCACGCTCCTTCTTTTTTCGTTGGATAGAAGGCTGGCCTTTTTCCTTCAAATCCTTTGCCCGTGCTTGCCAGTATTCGGGATGATAGGTCTGTAAACTGCGGTTGATGACCGCTTCGTATTCACCAGGGCGGAAATACTGGTTGACGGGAGCCTGATACATCTTTTTGTCCATCAGCTCCCGCAGGGCTACCGGCCCGTCACAATCCTCCTCATAGCAGAGCCACGCTCCCTCCACAAAGCCGCAGTCCCTCGCTTCCTTTCGGAACACCTTTTCCGCCAGCTCCTGACGCACCATAACGCCGCCATGTCCCGCTGTGCTGACGGAATACGCGCCAGGGCAGAGGGTTTCACAGGTCTGGATTTCTCCCCAGGGGGAATCATCCGGTGCTTCATACACACTGGTGTCCCGCCGTTGTTCCTCCAGAAATTGAACTTCCTCTTGCGCCCGTACTACTAAATCTTTCTGTGCATCAAACAGGGTGCTAAAATAGTGACCCCAATAGTAATCTGTCTGATCTTTGCATTTCCAGGTTACAAACTGCTGGGGTGCTGTTGAATGAATCCCCAGAACAAATTCACTATCACCTACATGACAGGAATCCGTGATGACATATCCTTGATTGATACGAACATCCATCGTTCATCGTGCCTCCTTTTCGCCTTTGTGCTGTTCTTTTTTCGCCCGTTCCTGCTGAACAGTCAGCAGCCCGTGTTTTGCCCATGCGGGCAGTTTCTCCGGTTCCATGACGCCGAGAATATCCATCCGCTCATACCGGCTCTCTTTTCCGGTATAGAGGTCTACACAGAAGCAGGCCGAGCCACGACTATGGGGAGAAGCACCAAAGCCGCCTGTGCAGAGCTTTAACTGACAAGTGGCTCTGCGGTATTCCCGGCGCAGCACTTCCGGCTTGATGACCACGATCTTGTCATTCAAGTCATCCTCATGGGAAATCACGGTGCAATCGCAGGCTGTGATGGGACGGTCATCAATGCCCTGTATTTTAGGCTTGTTCATCGTCACGCAGGTTTTCTCGGCCTGCTCGGTGACGCGCTCACCGAACATCTTTACCATCTCCGCATAGTTGTCGCTGCACATTACCTCACTGTACGCCGCAAACAACTCATTCTGTTGACAGAAGGCACACATATACTTATCGCCGCTTTCGCTCTGGAGCTTTTCTCCCAGAACGATTTCTCTGTCACCGATGTGGATGGCCTGGATGATCTCATAGTCACCAGCCATACGCTTATGTGTTTCATCTTTCATGCTTTCACCTCATTTCGCAAAAACGCTTTGATTTCCTCGATGGATGCAAAGTCTTTCTCAATACCCGTCAGGTATCGCACAGAATCCTGCCATTGAGAAAGTGGGAATTCATTTGTTTCCATCCTGCACAGGTCTAAAAGGGCCGCCCTCCGCAGAATAGGAGAAAGATTCAGGTCTGAGATAAAGCACCCTCGCCGTGCGGCAAGGATGTCCAGCAGATGCAGTTCACTCATGGCAACACCCGCTTTCCTCGGCCTCCTTCAAAAGTGCCTCTACCAACTTGCCACTGCGAACCTTGTTCCGATCCGCAAGCACTTTGTTCTGAACACAAAGCACCGCGCGGATATTGGGGACGGTGATACCGGGGATCTCCACCATTTCTTCCGGGGTGATCGTTAGAAGCTGCACCGGTGAATATCCCGCCTGGGCAAAGATACGGAATAACCGTTGTTCAAATCGTTCTCTCATCGCAATCACGCTCCTTTCTTTTTGGGATATGTAAAGGGGCGGCCCCGCAAAGCCGCCCCCGCTGGATTACTTCTTCCGGTTTTTGATCTTGAGAAAGATCAGGCCGCCGAGAATAAAGAGTACCAATCCTACCGCAATGATGGTTTTCAATTCCATAGTCAATTCCTCCTGTCACAAATTTTGACCGCTGTATTATTCAGCGGATTCTTCGTCCTTCCGGCGCTTGCTCACATAGGCCGCAATCCCCAGAACAGCGGCTCCGGCGGCAGATACGCCCATCAGGGTCATCCACAGCCACGGTTTGCTCTCATCACCGGTTTTCGGGGTGTCGCGCAGTTCGTTGTGCATCTGTGCAACGGTGGTCTTATCCGCAAAGATGGTCACCGTCTTATCAGCAGGCAGCACATAGTTAGCGCTGGCATTGTCCGATACCTCCGATACGGTGTAATCGCCCACGCGCAGTCCGGTGATCTCAATCTTGCCGGTGCTGTCGGTCTTGAATGTCTGGTCATAACCATTGGCACCCGTCACGCGGAAGGAGAACCCTTCCACCTTGCCGTCGCTGGATGTCTTTTCGATCCGCAGGGAGCCGGTCTGTGCCGCATTGACAAAGCCCTTTCCGGCTTCATTTTCCACTTCGTAGATTTTGCCGTTCTCGGTAATCTCCACATAGTAGGCGTTTTCATCCAGCAGATAGCCCTCCGGCGCTTTGGTTTCCTTTACGAACACGCCGCCGTAGAGAATATGGGACATCTCATAGATACCGGTGCTGGTTTCTTCCAGCTTGCCCAGCAGCTCGTCGCCCTCGTCCAGTTCCTTGTTGCCGTTGGTATCCCGATACACCTCAAATTCGGCCCCGGTCAGCTTGTTGTCCGGGTAATCCTTATCCACTTTGGTAAGGCGCAGGTCGCCGTAAACCCGCTCATTGGCAAGGGAGATCTCCACAACCTGTCCATCTTCCTCAATGGTAACGGAGAAGATCTCATCAGAGAGGACAAAACCTTCCGGGCTTTCCAGCTCTTTCAGCACCCAATTTCCATATGGCACATCAGAGAAGGAGAAGCTGCCGTCATCCGCAGAGGTGGTGGTGGCAAGGGCACTTTCTGCCGTAAACTCGGTTTCATCACTCCTAAAGAGGCCAATCACAGCCCCACCCAGACCAGTGCCGTTCTCGTCGGTTTTAAGGCCGTGGATTTCACCGCGAATCAGCTCGTTGGTGATGGCCTCGCCATCGTTTGCAGTAATCTCCACCACAGCAACGGACGGCCCGCCGTATTCAAAGTTGAACGGGAAGGTTTCGCCGTTCAGCAGATAATGGCTGTCCGTGGACAGTTCCTTCAGATAGAAGCTGCCGAAGGGCAGGTCGGTAGCACAGGCAGCCTGACCGTTCTCATTCACCGAAATGATTTCCAGAAGCCCATCTGCCGGAATAACGGAACCATCCGCTGCGGTAATATCCTCCTGAGCGTACAGGCCAAAGGTGACGGCGGAAATCTCGCCATTCATACCGATGCCGAAGGCTTCATCCTGCTCCAGCAGCTTATTCAGAGTGACCTGTACTTTCTGGCGCTGGTTGTAGAAGCTGGCGGAAGTTTCGGTGATCTCTACCTCCTGGCCTGCATACACCAGCTCAACATTGGTGACATTCTCACCGGTATCCACCATGCCGTGGGGGAACTCGATTTCCTTCACCTGGAACTTGCCCAGATAGAGAGGCTGGCTCTGGGCTGTGCCATCCTCGCCGGTGGTAATGGTGTCCACCACCTCGCCCGCAGAATAACGCAGCGTACCATCCAGCGTGTAAACGTCCTCCAGCGCCGTGATTTCAAACACCGCACCAGACAGGCCGGTTACGTCATACACCGGCTGATATACTCCGTTGGATTCTGTGACGGTGGAGAACACCTCGCCGGTTTTGCTGACCTTGATGACGCCTTTCTGTGCCATATTGGGCTTAGTGACTTCAATGACCGTCACGCCGCCTTCCTCGCTGGAAGCGTCCTCGGTCACATCAAAGTACACCGGTGTGCTGTCCAGCACATAACCATAGGGAGCCTGTACCTCTACCAAAGAGTACCCGGAGCCATACTCCAGCTTTTCGGGTGTTACCAAATATCCTTCAGCATTGGTATAGAACGTGTCGATGGTTGTGGGCGTAGGATAGGTGAAGGTCATTTCCACCTTGCTGCCATCGGGACGATAAATCTGGAACCCGGCTCCTGCATAGGGGATGGTAACACCAGTTTCCGCATCTACTTTGACCACCTTGATGAAGCTCTCAAAGTTGGCGTTGTTGATGAGATAGCGGTAGGTCTGGCCGTCCTGAGCGATATACACTTCAAAATCGTCCATCAGCTCTCGGCCTTCCCAGCCTTTTGTCTGGTGGACAATATAGGTTCCATAGGGCAGCTTTTTGGACTGTGCAAAGCCATTCTCGTCACAGGTGAGAACGTCGCGCTCAGATTCCTTTGCAGCGTCATAGCTGCCTGCCGCCTTGAGATAAATCTGGAACTCCGCACCGACTTCCGGGGTTTCGATCTGGGTTTCTCCGTCGTCGGTATGCTTGATGATGGCGATGTCGCCTTTGATAACCTGTTCAGTCACATCATTGGCGGTGTCGTTCAGCTCGATCTCATACAGTTCCGGCTCCGCACCTACCTTGTGAATAGTGGAATCCAGCAGATACCCCTCGCTGGGGTTGATTTCACGAATCGTCCAGTCGGAATCACAGATATAATAATCCGTGGTGAACTGACCGTTCTCATCGGTGGTATAGCTGTCGATAAGGGTGTCGCCCTTGTAAAGCCCATAGGTGGCTCCGGCAAGAGAACCGTCGCCCTGGGGCGCGCCGGTTTCCACATCACTCTTGGTTACGGTGACGCGGAACTTTTTCAGCACATTGTTCACGCTCTTGTTTGTGACTTCGTTCCAGGCAATCGTGGCACTCTGGGCCTCCGGCACCACATAGCGGATCGGCGTATCAACCTCCTCCAGCACGAAGTCGGAGCCGATGAGGACGTTTTCAAACCTTGCCACACCGCTGGAGTCGGTCACAGCGTATTCATCCACCGGCAGGCCGGAAAGAGAAGTTCCATAGAGATGGAAGGTCATTCCCTCCACCAAACCGTCCTCGCTGGTCTTTGTGACCTCCAGACTGCCGCGCTTCAGCACGTTGTTAAAGTTCACGGTGGCCGTCTGGCCGCTGACGATGGTCACGCGCTGAGTAGCCTGGGGTTCGTATTTGTCAATGGACTGCTCGGTGACGGTATAAACACCGGGATTGAGGTCGGTGATGTCGATTTCGCCCGCCGAATTGGTGGTCTTGGTGGCGCTGTATCCCTCGCCGGTAATCGTGAAGGAGATGCCCTCTACTTTGCCGTCCTCGGAAGTTTTGATCAGCTTCATGTTGCCGGTTTTGACTTCCAAATTGAGATAGCCCACCATCTGGTCGGAAACGGTAGCTCCATAGGTGGCGAAGTCCTGCGTACCACCACCGGTTACACCGTCCGTCCAGACCACAACGCCGCTACGCTGGGCGGTGATCTTCTCCGCTTTCACCGTCACAGAACCTTTGATGGCCTGATTGGATGTGATGGTAAGCTGGTTGCCGTCCACCGAAAAGTTCAGGCCGGTGGTGCTGCTGGTAAAGGTGTAATCACCCAGCACATTGTTGGTGTCCGTCAGGGTAACGGAATACTTCTCGCCATCCCATTTCAGTTCATAAGCTCCAGCATCCGGGGAACCGCTGAAAAAGCTGGGCAGCATGGTGTGGCGCTTTACGGCGCTCTCAATGGCGGAATACTGGCTGAAAATCTGGCTACGCAGCGGATGACTGCTGCTGATATATTCCGCCACGTTGTTTTTTCCCTGGGCATTGGCATCCACATGGTTAAACTGGCTATCACGCTCACCGACAACCGTTTCCCAAACAAGAAGCTGGGTAGCGATATAGCCCGCCATCTCATTGGCATCATCAGGATTGTTGCTGTTCCACGAAGTATCGGCGTTGCCCTGCCAGCCGTAGGTCATGATCCGTCCGATATATTCCTTGATGGTGCTGGGTGGAATGGTGGGGTTCAGATGGGACGGATAGTTGTCCCAGAAATCCTCGCCCCGGCCCGTGTACTGGTCGCCGGTTTTTACACCGATACCAGGCTCAATGCAATAGATGGCTTTTCCGGTGAAGGAATCCTGTGTGTGAACAGTGAAGTTGTCATTGCCCTGCGTAGACCATCCGCCCAGGAAATTGAGGGCAGGATGGCCCCATCCGGCCTTGTTGGGATCGCTGGCACGGGGAATATCCACCATATAGGTGGTCATGGTTTCGCCTGCGGCAAAGGCCGTAACACCTGTCCCAGCAAATACTCCAAAGCACATCAGGAGCGCCATGAGCAGGGACAAAGGCTTTTTCAATGCTTTCATCTTGTTACCTCCTGAAAATTGGCCGAAAAAAACAGCACATCGTTTCCTGATGTGCTGCCGTTCGGCTGATGATTGTTGGTTACTGTCTAAAAAAGAAGTGGTACGCCGCTTTTTCTCCATGTCAGCCTTTTACCAATACAGCCGGTATCTTTTTGAAACAGGCTGCCCCAATATCTCTTTTTGGGGTTGTTTAGGCTGTTTGTAGGGGGTGAGGTGTGGAGAGGGGGGAGCGGAAAATTCGTTCCCCGGCAAATGGGCGCACTTTTCCCTTGTGAGTGGGATTATCGTTCTAAACTGCGTTGACGTCTGCGGTAAAGTTCCAGAGCCTGAACGATGGTATCCTCGATCTTCTGCGCGGGCGTCCCCGGCGCAAAATACTTGCTGATCCGCTCTTTCGGAATTTTGATTTGTTCTTTTTGATTGGGCTTTTCCTCCTTCATAATGGCGACAAGGGCATCTTTGGCAAGCCGCTCCTCGCCGGTCTTGGCTTCGGACATCTGCCGCATTTTGATTGCCTGGGCATGGGACGGAGTGCAGTCCATTTCTTCCATGATAGCAAACAGGTCTGCCTGTTCTTCTTTTCGCAGGTAGGACAGTTCCACCGCAGGACGCATGGCGATTTGCAGCACTTCCGGCTCTCGCAAAACGGAATTATCCACCAGTTCCAGAATATCCGGGATAAGGTGAGTAAGGCGGATATATCTCTGAATTTGTGTGTTGCTATCAGGTGATTTATCTGCCAATAGTTCTCTTGATTTCCCCATAATTGAATGGTGTCCCAGTGGGACACCATTATCTTTTGACGGCCTTCCAGCCTGCCTTCGCATCGCATCCAGCTTCATTTTGTAGGCGAATGCTTTTTCCGAGGGCAAAATCTGTTCTCGTTGCAGGTTGGAATCCACCATGATGATTGTGGCCTCATCGTCGGTGAGGTTTCGCACAATACAGGGGATTTCCGGGAGCTGCGCCAGTTCCGCCGCCATTTTCCTGCGGTGTCCGGCTACCATTTCATAGCCGCCGTCCTGCTTGGGACGTACCAGCGCAGGAACTAACACGCCGTACTGCTTGACGCTCTCCGCCATTTCCTGCATGGTCGCATCCATCCGCACTTTGAAAGGATGATCCGGGAAATCGCTGATCTCTGAGGGGTTCAGGTTGACGACTTTCTCCAATCTGGCCTCTGCACGGCTTTCCTCGGTGGAAAAGAGGTCATCGACTGAGGGCAGATTGAAGTTTAGCGCGTTGTTTTTCGCCATCCGCCTGCACCTCCTTTGAAAATTCCGCATAAGCCTGAGCTACCTTGCTGCCATTATCATAGGCGTAGATGCTCTTGCCAGCGGCGCTGATTTCTGCGGCTTTGATTGCAACGGGAATCTCGGAACGATAGATTTTCAAAACACTCCCGTAGCTCTGCCGCAAGGTTTCTGCCGTCTGCTTGGCCAGATTGGTGCGCCCGTCCACAAGGGTCAGCAGTACGCCGTCCACTTTGAGGGACGGGTTGATCTGCCGCCTGACCTTGCCGATGGTTCGCATGAGCTGGGTCATGCCTTTGGCCGGGAGATAGTGGGCCTGTACCGGGATAATCACGCTGTCAGCCGCCGCCAACGCATTGATCGTAATCATACCAAGGGACGGCATACAGTCAATCAGAACCGTGTCATAGTTCTTCTTGACTTCGTTGACATAGGTTCGCAGCGTGAACTCCCGGCTCATGGCGTTTACCAAGCTCATTTCCATAGCCGACAGCTCAATGTTGGCTGGCATGAGGTCAACACCTTCTTTGTGGTGCAGGATGCCCTCATCCACAGAAAACGGCTCATCGCGGATCACCTTCTCCATGATGGTGGCGATAGTAGTCTGCAAGCTGTCCTGATCCTGCCAGCCCAGGCAAGTGGTGAGGTCGCCCTGGGGGTCTGCATCAATGAGCAGAACTTTTTGTCCCAGGCGGGCCAGACCAATGCCCAGATTCACCGTTGTGGTGGTTTTGCCTGTTCCGCCTTTCTGGTTGGCCAATGCGATAACACGGCCTTCCTTCGGGCGGCTTCTCTGTTCCGGCATTTTCATGTCCTCCTTTTTAATAGATTTAGCTGCCCGTTGGCAAGACGGACAGCTATGTATGCTGCAAAATGGGCATGAAAAAAAGCCGCCTATTCTATGAAAAGAATAAACGGCTTGATTTAGTCGGCACAATATGTAGTTTTCAAATTCTTTTGACAGGGGCGCACATGACTTTGAGCAAAAGATCATCCACGCAGCCGGTGTCTCGATTTTCCCGCAGCAGGGTGTTACGCAGATGATTGAGGCTCTGGATCACAATGCTGTTTTCGGCAGGGGTGAGGTATACCTTGAATTTCTGTTTCCTCATAGTGCAGTCCTCCTTTTCGCCTTCATTGTAGCTGTTCAAAGACGTGCAGCGCAAATGTGCGAGTATTCGCCAGCCTTAAGGGTATTGGACACCATGAGGGAAGAAAAGATAAACCGGATTCGGTTTGGTCAAATCCTGACAAATCAGGCCAGCCCTTTCAAAAGAAAAACCATAACGAAAAGCTCGTAAACGAAGGGGCAAGGGACAGGGTAAAAGCACCTCAAAAACGGCTCGATTTTGGCTCCCGGTTGCCCCATTTTTTAATCATAATGGGGTCAAAAAAGGCCGGTTGCCCCATTTTTAATCAAGAAAAACAGGGTCAGAACAGTTCAAATCCTGCCAGAATCAGACAAGCTGCAACAGAAGATGTGAAACAGAAAAACCCCGAAAAACCGCAGTTTTTCGGGGTTTTTGAGCATCTTTGAACCAGTTTGAAGTGCTGATTAGCGCTTGCTGAACTGGGGAGCGCGACGGGCAGCCTTGAGGCCGTACTTCTTGCGCTCCTTCATGCGCGGATCGCGCGTCAGGAAGCCGGCTTTCTTCAGTTCGCCGCGCAGGTTCTCGTCATAAACGAGCAGCGCGCGGGACAGGCCGTGGCGGATGGCGCCCGCCTGGCCGGAAACACCGCCGCCCGCAACGCGCACGACGATGTCGAATTTGCCCTCGACGCCCGCGACAGCCAGCGGCTGGCGCACGATGAGCTTCAGGGTCTCAAGACCGAAATAATCGTCGATATCACGGTCGTTGATGGTGATCTTGCCGGTGCCGTTGTACACACGAACGCGGGCAACGGAATTCTTACGACGGCCGGTGCCGTAGAAATAAGGTTTCGTCTCGTACATTCTCATTGCCTCCTATTACAGTGTGTAAGCTTCGGGCTTCTGGGCGGCGTTGTTGTGCTCGGCGCCCTTGTAGACGCGCAGGCGCTTCAGCGCGGCGGCACCCAGGGTGTTGCCGGGCAGCATGCCCTTCACGGCCAGCATCATGGCCTTATCGGATTTCTCGGCCATCAGCGTGCGGTACTGCACGGCTTTCATGCCGCCGATCCAGCCGCTGTGGTGGTAGTAATACTTCTTGTCCAGCTTGCTGCCGGTAAGGACAGCCTGGTCGCAGTTGATGATGATCACATGGTCGCCGCAATCGACATTGGGCGTGAAGGTGACCTTATTTTTGCCGCGGAGCAGCACGGCGGCAGTGGCGGCAGTGCGGCCCAGGGGCTTGCCGGCGGCATCGATGATGTACCACTTGCGTTCCACGGTGCCGGGTTTAGCAAGAGTTGTGCTCATGGTGTTTTCCTCCTAATAGTCTCTACAAACAATCGAAAGGCCCGTGCAAACAGGCGCAAGATTGATTATAGCGGATGCCCGGCGCCGCGTCAACCCCTTTTTTGCATTTTTTTGATTTAGAAAGCGAGCGCTTTAAAATGCTCTGTTTTGCTCTTTAATGCTCTTGAATGCTCACGGGCTGTTTTTATAAAAATTTGCCCGCTTTTTGTTTACTCTGCCCACGAAAATGTTATACTGGAAGAAGCGGATAAGGCGGCATGCCATAAAGATAAAGGAAGGCCGGTGGATACGATGGAATTTGAACGGCGCTGCTGGGCCGAGGTGGACCTCGGCGCGCTGCGGCACAACTTTAAGCTGGTGCGGGAAAGGGCCGGGGATGCGGCGGTGATGGCCGTGGTAAAGGCCGATGCATACGGCCACGGCGACGCGGTGGTGGCCCCGCTTCTGGAGCAGGAGGGCGCGGACCAGTTTGCGGTGTCCGGCTTTGGCGAGGCGGTGTGCCTGCGCCGGGCGGGCGTTACGAAGCCCATCCTGATCCTGGGTTATACCGGCGTGCAGAACGCGGCCGCGCTGGCCGTGGGCGGCATCAGCCAGACGGTGTTCTCGCTGGAATATGCGCGGGCGCTTTCGGAGGCCGCGCTGCGTGCGGGCGTGGCGGTGCGCGTGCATTTGAAAGTAGACACGGGCATGGGCCGCATCGGCTTTACGGCGGACGACGATATGGAGCGTGCCGTGGCGGAGATGGCCGAGGCCTGTGCGCTGCCGGGGCTTGTGCCCGTGGGTGTCTTTACGCATTTTGCAGCGGCGGACAGCACCGCGCCGGAGGATATCGCCTATACGCGCCGCCAGTACGATATTTTGTGCGCGGCAGTGGAGGAGATGGCCGCCCGGGGCTGTACCTTTGCGGTGAAGCATTGCTGCAATTCGGCGGGTACCTTCGCCTGGCCGGAGTTCCATCTGGACATGGTGCGGCCGGGCATCATCCTGTACGGCGAACAGCCCTCGGCTGATACGGTGCTGCCCGGGCTTGTGCCCGCGCTGCGCCTGCGCGCGGCGGTATCCATGGTGAAGGAACTGGCGGCGGGCGACGCCGTCAGCTACGGCTGCACCTTCCGCGCGCCAAAGCCCATGCGCGCGGCCACGCTGGCCGTGGGCTACGCGGACGGTTATCCGCGGGCGCTGTCGGGCCGGGGCACGGTCTCGCTGCACGGCAGGCCGGCGCGGGTGTTGGGCCGGGTGTGTATGGACCAGATCGTTGTGGACGTGACAGACATCCCGGACGTGAAGGCCGGGGATGCGGCTATTGTGTTCGGCGGCGGCGCGGCGGACAGCGTAGACGACGTGGCCCGCATGACGGGCACCATCAATTATGAAGTGCTGTGCGACGTGGGGCGCCGCGTGCAGCGCGTATATGTGGAAAACGGCGCAGAAGTGGAATTGGTGGACTATCTGAAAGGGGAATAGACGATGCGGGAGCTGCTTGTTGTGATTGACTACCAGAACGATTTTGTAACGGGCGCGCTGGGCAACCCGGCCGCCGCCGCGCTGGAGCCGGGCATTGCCGCGCGGGTGGCCGCGCAGTTGGAAAGGGGCGGCCGCGTGCTGTTTACCCGGGATACCCACGGCACGGATTACCTGAACACGCGGGAGGGCCGCTTTCTTCCCGTGGCGCACTGCATTAAGGGCAGCCAGGGCTGGGGCCTGTACGGCTCATTGTCGCAGTATGAGACGGGCGTGCGGGACGGCGTGTCCATTGTGGACAAGCCCACATTCGGCTGCGCGGCGCTGCCGGCCGAGGCAGAGGCGCTGTGCGGCGGCGCGCCGGACAGCATTGAGATCTGCGGCGTGGTGACGGACATTTGTGTGGTGAGCAACGCCGTTTTGCTGCATTCGGCCTTTCTGAATGCCCGCGTGGCGGTATTGAAGGACCTGTGCGCCGCCGCCACGCCCGAGGGACACGCCCGTGCGCTGGCCCTGCTGGCGGGTATGGGGTATGAGATTGTGTGACAAAGCGCCCGGGGCGCGATGAAGAAAACAGGAAAGCGCGGACGCTTCGATGCGTCCGCGCTTTTGTTTTGTGTAAAACGGCTCAGGAATATTTTTTCACAACGGCGGCCATCTCGTCCCAGCGGGCCTCCATGTCGCGCACCAGCTTGAACTGGGTGCGGCAGCGGGCCCGGCTCTGTCCGTCCCGGTGGATCTTGAAGTAGGTGTCGCCCTCCAGATAGTCCGTCAGGAAGCGGATGCCGCACTCCAGCGTCATCAGCTTCGCGCCCCAGGGCAGGTACTCCTTCTCTGCGTCCGTCAGCGTGCCGGCCGCGCCCTCGAGAAAGCCCTTGGTGTAAATATCAAACAGCGGAAGGTCGAAATTCACCTTGGAAAGATCGCGCTCGTCCTCGGCGGAATGGTTCGCGCCGAAGCGGATGGAATCGCCGAAATCATTGATGGACAGGCCCGGCATCACGGTGTCCAGGTCAATGACGCAGATGCCCTCGCCGGTGTCCTTGTCGATGAGGATGTTATTGAGTTTGGTGTCGTTGTGCGTCACGCGCAGGGGCAGCCTGCCGGCGCGCAGCGCCTCCAGCGCCACGCTGCAATCCGCCGCATGGGCCTTTACGAACGCGATCTCCGGCGCGCAGTCCTTCGCGCGGCCCAGCTTGTCCGCAGCCAGCGCCTTTTCAAAATTGGCGAGGCGGTTTTCAGTGTCGTGGAATTTTTCAATGGTCTCGAACAGGGTATCGGCGGGATAATCCTTCAGCATGCGTTGGAAATTGCCGAACGCCTTGGCGGAAGCATAGAACAGCTCCGGCGTTTCTGCTTTCTGCAGGCACAGCGTATTTTCCACAAAGGGATACACGCGCCATGCGCCGCCCTCGCTGTCGGTGAAATATGCCGCGCCGTTTTTGGTGCGCAGCACCGTCATGGTTTCCCGCGCCGCGTCGCCGCCGTCTTTCTCAATGAGATCGCGCAGATAGTCCGTCACGCCCACGATGTTTTGCATGAGCTGGTCCGGGTGCTTGAATGCGGCGGCGCTCATGCGCTGGAGGATGTAGCGCACGCAGTCGCCTTCTGCCGTCTGGGTGTATACGCAGAACGTGTCGTTGATATGGCCCTGGCCGAAGCGCGCCGCGCCTACGACCTCGCCCGCGAACGCATAGGCGGCAAGCACTTCGGAGAGCGTGTTTTCAGCGGGATTTGCCATGCTTACACCTCCCACAGATTGTCGGGGTACAGGCCCTGCGCCGTTTTTTCGGCAATGGCCGCCACCACCACGGGCTTATCTTCTTTGTAGGTCACGCCGTACCACTTGTCGCGGCTGTGCAGCACCTTCACCTGCGCCTTCTCCTCGGCGATGAGCTGGCTCACCACGCTGGGGAGGAAGTACTCGCCCTTAAGGGGGTTCGTTTTCAGCGCGTTGTCCAGAAACGCCGCAAAGCGGGCCCCGGTCTCGGCCAGAAAGCTCCGGGTAAAGCCCCACATGTTCATGGATACGATGGTGTCGCCGGGCAGGTCCGTCCAAGTGGCGCCGTCATCCTCCGTGAAGCGCGCGCCTGCTGCGGTTTTTTCGATGTGGGTGCGCTCGGTGACGCTGTCCAGATAGCCCTCCGCATTCGTCACGCAGATGCCGCGGGCTACGTGGCCGTTTTCGGTTACCGTGTTCTCCAGCAGATAGCCGACCATGGCGTATTCATATTTGCCGTCCCGGTCCGGGTTGGCGAGCAGGTAATCGTAGATCTTCTGGAACGCCTCGGGGCCGTAATAGTCGTCGGCGTTGATCACGGCGAACGGGCCGTCGATGACGTCCCGGGCCGACAGGATGGCGTGGCTGGTGCCCCAGGGCTTGACGCGGCCTTCGGGCACGGCGTAGCCGGCGGGCAGGTCGTCCAGCTGCTGGAACGCATAGCGCACGTCCATCACTTTGGACAGGCGGTCGCCGATGGCGGCCTTGAAGTCGGCCTCGATCTCGTGCTTGATGATGAACACCACGGTCTCGAAGCCCGCGCGGCGGGCGTCGAAGATGGAATAGTCGATGATGAGCTGGCCGTGGCCGCCCACCGGGTCGATCTGCTTGAGGCCGCCGTA
>OBXM01000247.1_pt1 | contig 67151 bp, 42 predicted proteins | sample 1538141 | NCBI WGS metagenome assembly OBXM01 (sample SAMEA2580153, study PRJEB22360) | human gut metagenome | biome: human gut; feature: human-associated habitat; material: faeces | place: Denmark | collected 2008/2010 | reverse complement strand
CATGGAGACCCGGGCGGCTACTACCCCAGCAGCTACGACGGCGCCTTCCGAGACCACGGCCCCGTCTGAAGCTCCTGCGCCAAAGCCGACAGAGAGCCAGACTGCGGCCCCTACAAAGGCCCCGGAGACGGAAGCTTCGACTACGGCGGCTTCACCGGAGAGCGGAGAGAAGGGACCTGGAGTACCAACTGGGAGTTCAGGGAATAAAGAGATTGGACCGGGCGTCTCATGACGCCTGGCGGAAGATATTACAAAGGGATTTATGCTGTGAAAACTGTCAGAGCATGAAGAAAGGACCTGTCAAAATTTGTCTCAAATAGAGGCAGATTCCGGCAGGTCCTTTCTTATGTTATCGATCGGTTCACATCATCAACAATAAAACCATTTCGATACATGTGATCACAGTCTTGGGCGTAAGTATCCTGGAGTATAAAAAAGGTCTTTGGGTCAGCCTTGAAGGCCCTGTCTCTAATGAAAACATGCAGCCTGTCTCTGGCATATCCAGCCGTTAAAACCTCAAACGTTTTGGGGTCGGCATATTTAATTGTATGCTCGCGAAAATAGACATGTTTGTCATCCATTGCGTACCCCCATTTGAGTACGGTAAAGAACAAGGGGGTATGACAGGCTTTCAGGCGCCCTGCTGAATTTGTCGTTCAGCAGGGCGCCTTTTTGTATGTGCCTTTGCGATTATTCTCTTGAATACCGGGCGGACACAAATAGTATTATTCCATTGTCAAGAGGCAAAGCGGCAGGTAAAAAAACTGCATTCATGCGGGGCGTGCCGTCTCCGGCATTATTCCCACTCAATCGTAGCCGTAGGCTTCGGGCTCAGATCATAGCATACACGGTTTACATTCTTCACTTCTTTTAAGATCCTGTCTGTAATCTTTAACAGCACGGCGTAGTCGATCTGTTCAATCGATGCGCTCATGGCGTCGATGGTGTTGACGGCGCGGAGGATGACCGGATAATCGAAGCATCTGGCGTTGTCGCGGACACCGACGGATTTGAAATCAGGCACGACGGTGAAATACTGCCATACGGTCTTGTCCAGTCCGGCATTGGCAAATTCTTCGCGCAGGATGGCGTCGGATTCGCGGACTGCTTCCAGACGCTCTTTTGTGATGGCTCCGAGACAGCGCACACCCAGACCAGGACCCGGGAACGGCTGGCGGTATACCATCTCTGCTGGAAGTCCCAGTTCTACGCCGCAGGCGCGGACCTCATCCTTGAACAGCTGACGCAGCGGTTCTACCAGCTGGAACTGTAAATCTTCCGGGAGACCGCCTACGTTGTGATGGGATTTGACCATCTTCGCCGTCTTGGTTCCGCTCTCCACGATATCGGGATAGATCGTTCCCTGTGCCAGGAATTCGATTCCCTCCAGTTTTCTGGCTTCTTCCTCGAAAACGCGGATAAATTCCGCACCGATAATCTTTCTTTTCTGCTCCGGATCGGCAACACCGGCCAGCTTGCCAAGGAAACGATCGACAGCGTCCACGTAGACTAAATTAGCGTCAAGCTGATGCTTGAATACGTCGATAACGGACTCAGACTCGCCCTTGCGCATCAGGCCGTGATTGACATGGACGCAGGTGAGCTGTTTGCCGATGGCCTTGATTAAAAGGGCGGCTACAACGGAGCTGTCCACACCGCCGGAGAGTGCAAGAAGAACCTTCTTATCGCCTACCTGGCTGCGGATCAGTTCTACCTGGTCGGCAATGAAATTCGTCATGTTCCAGTTGGCCTGCGCATGGCAGGTGTCAAATACAAATTCTCTTACCAGTGATACTCTTGTCTCTTCGTCCTCTGGCCATTCGGTTACGCTGTTCTCACAGGCTGCCGGTTCGTGGCCGGCGGCCATGACTGGATAGCCTGCCTCGTAGATCTCCGGCAGTACGTCGATCCGCACGCCGTCCACGATATGGTTAGGTCCTCCGTTTATGATCACGCCCTTGACATTGGGAAGTTTTTTGAGCTCTTCCGCGGTAATGTCATGGGGATAAATTTCGCTGTAGACGCCGACCGCACGGATTTCCCGCGCCAGCCTTGTATTATCTGTACTTCCCAAATCCAGAATGACTATCATATCCTGTTTCATAAGTGCCTCCTTTGACCTTCTCTGATGTATTCCTTTTCATAACATAACTTGTAATGCTGTGATTGTAATTCTGTAATTGCAACCCTGTAATATAGTGTAGCAGAAAATGAATCGAAGGTAAATGAATTTTTCATCATTTTGGCAGACTTTCAGTAGACAAATGCAGAAATTAGCCGTATAGTATATGATGAATTGTTGCGATTGCAACAGTTGAAACTGCAAGTGAAGAGATGGAGGCAGACATGTTTCGAAGATTCTACGGTTACATGAAGGATTACCGGAAATACGGGCTTTTCAGCTGTGCCTGTGTGGCGCTGGAGGTCATGTTCGAACTGGTGATTCCGCTCGTTATGGCGGATATCATCGATGTCGGCGTGGCAAACGGAGACAGAAGGTATATTATTACAAAGGGAATCGAGATGTGCATACTGGCGCTTATGGCGCTGGGGCTTGGCGCCGCGTATTCCAGATTTGCGGCGCTGTGCGGCCAGGGGCTGGGAGCGGAGCTTCGGAAGGCGGAATATCAGAAGATCCAGAGCTTCTCTTTTTCCAATACAGATCATTTCACCACATCGTCTCTCGTTACGAGGCTTACCAGCGATGTGACGGTAATTCAGAACGCGGTAACTACCGGCCTCCGGCCCATTGTGCGTGCACCTGTGATGATGGTGACGGCTCTCTGCCTGTCATTTTCCATCAATGCCAGGCTGGCGCTGATCTTCCTGGTGGCGGCTCCGCTTCTGGGGGTTATCCTGTTTCTTATCATCAGCCATGTGAGGCCCCTGTACTCCCGGATGCAGAAGAGCATCGACCTGGTCAACCGGATCGTACAGGAGAATTTAACGGCGGTCCGCGTGGTAAAGGCCTATGTCAGGGAAGGCCACGAGATGGAGAAGTTCGACGCAGTCAACTCGGAATTGCAGACCGTATCGGAGAGGGCCTTCGGCCTGGCGTGTATGAACATGCCCGCCATGCAGTACGTGATGTATGCGACCATCGTGTCCATTCTGTGGTTCGGCGGCAATCTGATTTTTATCGGAGGAATGCAGGTGGGGGAACTCACCGGATTCTTAAGCTATGTGCTTCAGGTCCTCAATTCCCTGATGATGATTTCCAATGTATTCATGATGGTGACCCGGTCCATGGCCTCCGGAAAACGTATTCTGGAAGTCCTGGATGAGGAAATTGAGATTCAGGACGAAAGCAGAGAATCACTTACTGTGGAAGAAGGCGGAATTACCTTCGATCACGTGTCATTTAAATATAAGAAGAATGCGAAGGAGTACGTCCTGTCCGATGTCAGTCTCGACATCAAACCGGGGCAGACCGTGGGGATTATCGGCGGCACCGGTTCGGCCAAGACGACGCTGGTCCAGCTGATTCCGAGGCTTTATGAAGCCACGGAGGGGGAAGTACTCATCGATGGAAAGCCGGTGAAAGCGTATCCGCTGGAGCATCTGCGGGACGCGGTAGCCGTGGTATTGCAGAAAAATACCCTGTTTACCGGGACGATTGAAGATAATCTGCGATGGGGAAAAGAGGATGCCACGAAAGAGGAAATCGCGTGGGCGTGTGATATCGCCGGAGCGGCCGAGTTCGTGGAACGTTTCCCGGAGGGTTACGATACGTATCTCGATCAGGGCGGCGTGAACTTATCGGGAGGCCAGAAGCAGCGTCTCTGTATCGCAAGGGCTGTCTTAAAGCGGCCGAAGATCCTGATTCTTGACGATTCTACCAGCGCCGTGGACACGGCTACTGAGGCGGGAATCCGGAGCGGTCTTAAGGAAAGCCTTCCTGACATGACGAAGATCATCATAGCCCAGCGGATCACCTCCGTCTCGGGAGCAGACCAGATCATTATCATGGACGACGGAAAGGTACACGCATCAGGCAGTCACGAGGAGCTGCTGGCGAAAGATCCCATTTACCAGGAAATCTATTATTCTCAGCAGGAAGGGGTGGGCTTATAATGGCGAAATACATCGGTTACAAGAAACCGAGGAACACGAAAAGGACGCTGCTGCGGCTCATTTCCTATATGGGAAGACATAAATTTTCCATGTTTGTCGTGGGACTCCTGGTGATTGTCAGCAGTCTTGCCAGCGTATTCGGTACGTATATGCTGAAGCCGATTATCAACCAGTACATCATCCCGAAGGATATTCCGGGACTCGTGAAGGCACTGCTCTTCATGGGGATCCTGTATGCGGTGGGAGCATCGGCCACACTGGGGTATAACCGGCTGATGGTGAAAACGTCACAGAAGATCGTAAAGGAGATACGAAAGGATCTTTTCAATCACACGCAGACGCTGCCGCTGGCGTATTTTGACGCCCATACTCATGGAGAGCTGATGAGCCATTTCACCAACGATGTGGATACGATTGCCGAGGCGCTGAACAACAGCTTCACACTGCTGATCCAGAGCTTTATCACAACGGTCGGCACCATGGTGATGATCGTGATCTTAAGCTTCCGGCTGTCGCTTATCGTGCTGGGCTGTATGGCGCTCATGTTCCTGTTTATCCGGTTCAATGGGAAACGGAGCCGGAAATATTTCATGGAACAGCAGAAGTATTTGGGCGAGATCAACGGATTTATCGAGGAGATGGTGGCAGGACAGAAGGTGGAGAAGGTCTTCAACCATGAGAAGAAGGATTTTGAAGAATTCTGCAGGAGAAATGAGCGGCTTCGTCAGGCGTCCACCAATGCGATGGCGTATTCCGGCCTGATGGTGCCGGTAGTCGTCAGTATTTCCTATTTAAACTATGCTGTGTCGGCCTGCGTGGGCGGTTTATTCGCACTGGCAGGACTCATGGACATCGGAAGCCTGGCTTCCTACCTGGTCTATGTCCGGCAGAGCGCCATGCCGATCAATCAATGCACCCAGCAGGTGAATTTCATCCTGGCCGCATTGTCCGGCGCGGAGCGCATCTTTGAAATGATGGACGAAGAGTCGGAGGTGGATGAGGGAACCGTGACGCTGTGCCGTGTGGAGGAGAAGCCGGATGGCAGCCTCTGCGAATGCAGCCGGAAGAGCGGCCTCTGGGCCTGGAAGATGCCGGACGAAGAAGGAAGAGACAACACCCTTATCCCCTTGACGGGCGACGTTCGTTTTGAGCATGTGGTGTTCGGCTACAATTATAAGAAAAAGATTCTTGATGACATCAGCCTCTTTGCCAAGCCGGGGCAGAAGATCGCATTTGTGGGTTCCACGGGAGCCGGGAAGACGACCATTATCAATCTGATCAACCGGTTTTATGAGATACAGGGCGGTGTGATCACCTATGACGGAATTGACATCACAAAGATCCGGAAGGCGGACCTGCGCCGCTCCCTGGGATTTGTCCTCCAGGATACCCACTTATTTACCGGGACCATCGAGGAGAATATCCGCTACGGAAACCTGGAAGCTACAGAGGAGGACGTAATCAATGCGGCGAAGATTGCCAATGCGCATTCCTTTATCCGGCGTCTGCCCGAGGGCTACCAGACGGTTCTGGAAAGCGACGGTGCGAATCTGTCCCAGGGCCAGAGACAGCTTCTGGCTATCGCCCGGGCCGCGGTGGCTTCTCCGCCTGTGCTGGTACTGGATGAGGCGACCAGCTCCATTGACACGAGGACGGAGCACCTGATTGAGAAGGGCATGGACGCGTTGATGGAAGACAGAACGGTGTTCGTCATCGCGCACCGCCTTTCCACGGTGCGTAATTCCAAGGCCATCATGGTCCTGGAGCACGGGAAGATCATGGAGCGCGGAAGCCACGAGGAGCTGTTGGAACAGGGCGGACGGTATTACCGGCTCTATACGGGCCAGTTTGAACTGGAATGAGCGGCCTGTCAGGACCCGGCCATGCTCCGGGCAGTAATTTCTTTACATGGATTTTACAAAAAAATACGGATAAAATCTTGAAATCCGGCGAGAAAAAAGGCATAATAAGTGGCGTTGGATTGTGATCGATAAGAAAGGCGGTAACAGAGAAAATGGACCGAAAGCAGGAGGTCAGGGACTTAATGTTCCGTACCGAGATGGCCAGGAAGAGGCGGATCCATCCGGTATGGACCGATATGGGGCTGATCGCGGGACAGCCAAGGGTGTTAAGCCAGCTGTTCATCAAAGATAAAATCACACAGAAAGAGCTTGCAGAGGCGTGCTGTATCGAACCGGCCACGCTGTCACGTGCGCTGGACCGTCTGGAAGCCATGGGATATATTATCAGAAACGACAATCCGCAGTGCCGTCGTTCCTTCTTAATTTCCCTGACAGAGGCTGGGAAGAAGATGGCGGTAAAGGTAAAAGAGACCTTCGAGGGACTGGAGGAAGAGATGATGGAAGGCATTTCCGATGAAGAGATGGATACGATCATCTCCCTGGTCTCCAGAATTTACGATAATCTGCGAAATGAAGAAGAAAGCGGGGGCATTTAACGTATGGGAGCATTAAAAAAGGAAACATTTGTGCCGATGGCCTTCTTCAAGAAAGAGGCCTACACAGGCAGCTTTAAGGGAATGCGTTACCGCGTAGTAAAAGCCGAAGACCAGTTCGAGGCAGTCGTCTACCCGGAACCCTACTGTTTCGAAGCAACCCCGGACGAGAACAAGGTAAAGAACACCTTCCCCTTTACCGAAGAAGGCAGAGAATCCGTCGTAAACTGGTTAAACGACCAATACGACTCCCGCAAATCAGAATGGGACGCTGCCGCCCGCTATTGATGAGAGGCAGTAGAACACGCTGCAGCCTTTCTCCCATATAAAGCCAGTACACAGCCCCAGTGATTGCGGAGAGGGTGAGGAGGCCGGGGAGGAGGAGTGTACAGCTTCCTTTTCCGAGGTTCGCAGGAACTTAAGCGGGAAGACAGGAAAAATGGGTGGCGAAAGTTGGCCTCCAAGCCAACTTTCGAGGGCACACGGAGGAAAAATCCTTCAGGATTTCTTCCGTAGTTTGCCCGATCCGCCCATTTTTCCTGTCTTCCCGCTTTAGTTCCTGCCACCGAGGAAACAAGAAGCTGTACGCTCCTCCTCCCCGGCCTCCTCACCCTCTCCGCAATCACTGGGGCGTACCCCCCACAAAATTCTCATTCCCCCTTTCCTATTTCTCCCAAATATGATATGATACCATATTATTGGGACTATTTATATGGAGGAAACAAGATGGAAGAAAACAGAGAAGTATTAGAAACTGCAGAAAAAGAAGAGGTTGTTTCTAAAAACTTTATCGAGCAGGAGATAGATAAGGATCTGGCAGAGGGCGTTTATAATCATGTTCAGACCAGATTCCCACCGGAACCAAACGGATATCTGCATATCGGACATGCAAAGTCCATTCTTTTAAACTACGGACTGGCTAAGAAGTATGGCGGACAGTTTAACCTTCGTTTTGATGATACAAATCCGACGAAAGAGAAGACGGAATTCGTGGAATCCATTATTGAGGATGTGAAGTGGCTGGGCGCTGATTTTGAAGACAGACTGTTTTTTGCCTCCAATTACTTCGAGCAGATGTATGAGTGCGCGGTCTTCTTAATCAAGAAGGGTAAAGCATTTGTCTGTGATTTAACTGCGGATGAGATTCGTGAATACCGCGGCGATTTTAAGACACCGGGTAAGGAAAGCCCTTACCGGAACCGGAGCATCGAAGAGAACTTAAAGCTCTTTGAGGAGATGAAGGAAGGAAAGTATCAGGACGGAGAGAAGGTGCTCCGCGCCAAGATCGATATGGCTTCCCCGAATATCAATATGCGTGATCCGGTTATCTACCGGGTGGCCCGTATGAGCCATCACAACACTGGCGATAAGTGGTGCATCTATCCGATGTATGATTTTGCCCATCCGATCGAGGATGCGGTTGAGCATATCACACATTCGATCTGTACGCTGGAATTTGAGGATCACAGACCGCTGTATGACTGGGTAGTGAGAGAATGTGAATTTGAGAACCCGCCCCGCCAGATTGAGTTTGCCAAGCTGTACTTGACGAACGTGGTTACCGGCAAGCGCTATATCAAGAAGCTGGTGGAAGACAGGATAGTGGACGGCTGGGATGACCCGCGTCTCGTTTCCATTGCCGCTCTGAGAAGAAGAGGCTATACGCCGGAAGCCATCCGCATGTTTGTGGATCTGGTAGGTGTGTCCAAGGCGAACAGCTCCGTGGATTACGCCATGCTGGAATACTGTATCCGCGAGGACTTAAAGCTGAAGAAGCCGAGAATGATGGCTATTTTAGATCCGGTGAAGCTGGTAATCGACAACTATCCGGAAGACACGATAGAATATCTGGACGCTCCTAACAATTTAGAGAATCCGGAGCTGGGAGAGAGAAAACTGCCCTTTGGAAAAGAACTCTTCATCGAGCGGGAAGATTTCATGGAAGAGCCGGTTAAGAAGTATTTCCGTCTGTTCCCGGGCAACGAGGTCCGTCTGATGAACGCCTATTTCGTGACCTGTACCGGATGCGAGAAGGATGAGAACGGTAATGTAACCGTGGTTCACTGTACGTACGACCCGGAGACGAAGAGCGGTTCCGGATTCACAGCCAGAAAGGTAAAGGGAACCATTCACTGGGTAGCCGCCAAGACTGCCGTTACAGTAGAGTGCCGTCTCTATGAGAACATCGTGGATGAGGAAAAGGGCAAGTTAAATGAGGACGGAAGTCTGAATCTGAATCCGAATTCTCTTACCATTATAAAGAACTGCTATGTGGAACCGGCGCTGGCCGAGGCGAAGCCGTACGACAGCTACCAGTTTGTGAGAAATGGCTTTTTCTGTGCCGACTGCAAGGACAGCACTCCGGAGCATCTGGTATTTAACCGGATCGTGTCCTTAAAGAGTTCTTTTAAGATTGCGAAATAAAGGTTTTGCCGTTTGATACCATTTTGATAAACAGGCAATTAGAGATGCCGCGGGGGATATGATGTTTGACCTGGCCGGACCGTACTGCGGTGACGGGCTGGAAGAACCTGATCCCGCGGCACTTTTTTTACCTCGATATGCTTTACCAGTACGCTGGCGTGTGTTTGACCATTGTGTCCGCACACCAGTCTTAAGGAGGCGGAGACGTGGAACTGATGATCCCTCTGGACAGTCATTCAGAGATGCCTTATTATGAACAGATATACGAATATATCAGAGAAGAGATTAAGAAGGGGAATTTAAAGTCCTCCGCCCGTATTCCCTCGACCCGCCTTCTGGCGGAGCATTTAAAGGTCAGCAGGAGCACGACGCAGATGGCCTATGAGCAGCTGCTGTCAGAAGGGTATATCGAATCGATACCGTGCAAAGGATACTTTGTGTCGCGTATCGAGGAGCTGGTGATCACGGGGCAGGAGAACGGGGGGGAAAGTCCATTTTTCGGCACGTATCCGTGGGAAGTACCGGGGGATAGTCACACGGCGGCCGGAGAGGCGGAATACAAGGTGGATTTCTCACCGCGCGGCGTCGATCTGGACAGTTTTCCCTTTAATACATGGAGAAAGATCACGAAGACTACGCTGGTGGACGACAACAAGGAGATGTTTGCGACCGGAGATCCCCAGGGGGAGCCGGCTTTTCGTGAGGCGATCCGGGGCTATCTCCATTCGGCCAGAGGCGTGAACTGCACTGCGGAGCAGATCGTTGTCGGTGCAGGAACGGAATACTTATTGATGCTGCTTTCCCGTATTCTGGGTCCTGATCATACCATAGCCATGGAAAATCCCACATACAAGCAGGCGTACCGCGTCTTTAAGAGCCTGGGATATCCGGTAGTGCCCGTGGAGATGGATGGCTCCGGTCTGGAGACTTCCCTGCTCGAGAAAAGCGGGGCGGATATCGCCTATGTGATGCCGTCTCACCAGTATCCGACCGGAATCGTGATGCCGGTAAAACGGCGGCAGGAGCTGCTCTCCTGGGCCTGTAAAAAAGAGGGACGTTATCTGATCGAGGACGATTACGACAGTGAGTTCCGCTATAAGGGAAAACCGATTCCGGCCCTGCAGGGAATGGATGGAAGGGAACGGGTTATTTACAGCGGAACATTTTCAAAGTCCGTAGCGCCGGCTATCCGGGTTAGCTATCTGGTGCTGCCGAAACCGCTGCTGGCGGTCTACCGGGAGCGGGTGAATTTTTATACATCCACGGTTTCGAGAATCGACCAGAATATCCTGTACCAGTTTATGATGGGCGGCTATTATGAGCGCCATTTAAACCGGATGCGGGCCGTGTACAAGGCGAAGCACGATACGCTGATCGGCGCGCTGAAGCCGTTTGAAAAACAATTTACGATAAAAGGAGAGTATGCAGGCCTCCATCTGCTTCTGACGGATAAGAAAAACAGGACGGAGGAGTGGCTGGTAGAGTCTGCGAAACAGGCGGGGGTAAAGGTTTACGGTCTGTCTTCCTATCTGATCAGGGAGGGGAAGGCCGTGGTGGTGCCTACTGTAATCCTGGGGTATGCGATGCTCAGTGAAGATGCGATTAAAGAGGGAATCCGGCTGCTTAAGACAGCCTGGTCATCAGATGGAGAACAGGAGGAGTAATATATGAAAAATAATAGGGACTTTCCGCTCAGGACCGCCGGAGTTGCCGCCGTAATTGCGGTGTTGCTGCTTGTTTTAAGCATTCTTGGAAATGTCCGGATATCCGGTTACTTAAAGGCCAGCATGGAGGAATCCATCCATCAGGTCGAAAGTGAGATTGCCAGCAAAGAGGTACAGGAATCCATCGAGGAATCGAAGATGGAAGAGACTGCGGTTCACGAGATTTCACTCACTTATACAGAGGAGCAGCTTTTAAATCTGCTGGAGGGGAAGATGCACGCCAATGATTTGGAGGGCGCTGCGAGAGTACTGAACGAGAATGATACGGCATTTCAGGATTTGTTTTTTGGAAAGCTGGCGGATGAGACGTGTCTGTATTCCTCGCCGGTCGACAGTGAGGGGGGCTCTCCGCATTCCGCGCCGATTGACCCCCAGGGGGCTGATCCGCATACCGGCGGCGTGATGAAGGACGAGGCGGATGGCCACGGCCTCGTGTTTCAGCGTGCGGGAACCATCTTCTACGGCGATTTTAAGGACGGTAAGCCGTCTGGCCAGTGTGTGGCCCTTCAGGCGATTACGCTGGATGAGGGAGTCCGCTACGATTATTCCGTCGGTACGTGGACGGATGGCGTCATGGACGGCGCCGGAGAGTGCGGATACGATTACTATGAAGGCGTGACCGGAGACGGGGCGAAAAAAACGGTGAAGAAAGGAAACTTTGCAGACGACCTGATGGAGGGAGAGATCTCCTATACCAGCGTCAATGGGGAAGGGGAATCGACTTCGTGGACCATGACAGTGGAAAATGGGGTGATTGTTCCGGACGCAAGGTGGATTTCCGATACATCCGATGATGGAACGCCTGTCTTTCGGCTGATGGCCGATACGGACGATGTCCACGCCTATGTGGTGGAGGCCGATGCCATGGAGGAAGTGCGCTGGAAGAATATGATTGAGTGGGGAGAGTAGCGGAAGAACTATGAGCCGCGAAAAATGCAGCATTAGTATAATGTATCATAAGTCCTTGTGCATATAGCACCCGCTGTCCACACAAGGACTTACAATACGTTATACTAGTACCGCCGGACCTAAATACGTACTGCATAGCACCCGCTATCTACGCCAGGAGCACGCCCACGAAGCTAGTCGTAGGGTCCACTACGCCGTCGCTTCGCGGACGCACACCTGACGCAGATATCACGCACTATGCAGTACGCATTTAAGTCCGGCGGCACTAGAGAAGAGAGGGGCGGTGCAGTGAATCAGGAAATGCTGGAACGTCTCAGTGTGATCACGGAAGAAGAGCGGGAAATCTTAAACGGGCGCACAGAGATTGACAGGACAAGGTACACAAAGGGCGATGAGCTTATTACATCACGCCGAACGGAGGTGAGGGAGGCTTTCCATATTGACAGCGGAAAGATGCTGGAGCACGGCAAGCTGATCCGAATCCGGCCTCATACCCGGTTCGTTCACTTCCCGAAACACAAACACAACTACATTGAAGTGATCTATATGTGCAAGGGGGAGACGACCCACATGATCGACGGGGAGACGGTTATCTTAAGGACCGGCGAGCTGCTCTTTTTAAACCAGCATGCCACCCAGGAGATTCTGCCTGCCGGAGAGGGCGATGTCGCTGTGAACTTCATCATTTTGCCGGAGTTTTTTGATACCGCCTTTGAGATGATGGGGGAGGAGGAAAATCTGCTGCGGGATTTCCTGGTGGGCTGCTTGTGCAATGACACCCGGTACGCCAGCTTTCTGCATTTCAAGGTGGCTGATGTGCTCCCGGTGCAGAATCTGGTGGAAAACATGGTCTGGACACTGCTCAATGACCAGCCTAATAAGCGGAGCATCAACCAGGTCACCATGGGGCTACTGTTTCTTCAGCTGATGCACTATACAGATAAGATCAGCCACACCCGGGAGGGCTTCGATCAGAGGCTGATCTTCCAGGTGCTGGGATATATCGACGAGAACTACCGGGATGGAGAACTGACGGAGCTGTCCTCCATGCTGGGATACGATATCTACTGGCTGAGCCGGATGGTGAAACGGCTGACCGGAAGGACGTACAAGGAACTTTTGCAGATCAAACGGCTGAACCAGGCCGCGTTCCTGCTTCTAAATACGAGACTGGCAGTGGCGGATGTGGCTCTGGCGGTGGGATATGACAATACCAGTTATTTTTACCGGATTTTTAAGGAGCGGTATCAGATGTCGCCGAAGGAGTATCGGAAGAATAACAGGGTGCTGTGAGGATACGGTATTATGGCACATCTCTCTCCTCCTCCAGCTTACCGGACTGCCAGAGCAGGAAGAAGAGAAGCGCAATTCCTGCCGGGACACCGGCTATGAGGGGGAGGCTCTTTAACGCATCGCTTACCATCTGGCCGATGAACAGTGCGGCGATCAGCGTAAGGGCTTTTCCGCGGCCGTTCTGCCTCCTGCTGGAAGACAGTGTCAAAAAGAGATAAAGGAGCGGAAGCAGCAGCGCGAACTGCAGGAAAGCGCCGGGAATATCATCCTTCATCTGCATTCTGAAATAGGAATGGTTTGCGTCCGCGAATTTCTGCATCAGGATGGTGCCGGCCTGCCCATTGAAAAGGGAAAACGCCATGACCGCCGCGACCGCAGTCAGACGCGAGAAGATCCGCAGCCATGGATTGGGCTCGGCCAGGCGCCAGAGCTCATTCTGCCGGGCGTCCGGCTTTTCCAGCATATGGTTCATCCCGTAAAACAGTCCCAAAAGCAGGGAAGCTGCGTAACAGATACTGATGAGCAGGACGAGTAATCCAGCTTTTTTATCAATGACACGGCAGGCGGAAAGCGGGAGAATCAAAAGCAGCCCATTCAGAATGATGAAAAATGCCGCCGCTGTCCGTATCTCATAAAATACTGCCTGAAGCTGCCATTTTATAGATTTCCATACTCTAATCATGTTTGATCTCCTCCAGATAATACTGTTCCACGGATTTGTGGTGCCTCATTCTGATTTCTTCCGTTTCCATCTGCCAGACACGTCCGTCAGCGAGGAATATGACCTCATCGAACAGAGACTCCAGATCCTTCAGCAGATGAGTCGCCATGACGATGGAGCTGTTGTCTGCCATATTCTCCAGGAGGAAGCGCTTCATATCTTTCTTGAAATACGGGTCGATTCCATCAAAGGGCTCGTCGAAAAGATAGAGGCGGCTTTTCCTGCACAGCCCCAGAATCATGCAGAGCCGTTCCTGGTTTCCCCTGGAAAGGCGGCAGAGCCGTGTCCTGCGGTCGATCTTCGACTGCTCCAGCAGCATCAGGGCGCGTTCCCGATCAAAGTCGGGATAAAAATCCCGATAGAAGCCTGCACAGTCGTCCGCGGTCATCCATTCGTAAAAGTGACTCCCTGAAAGAATGTAGGAAGGGGGTGCTTCCTCGCGGATGATCTGCCCGCCATCCGGCCGGAGCAGACCAGCCATCAATTTTAAAAGCGTGGACTTTCCGATTCCGTTGTCACCCACGACTCCGATAATCCGGTTTTCCCGGACCGTGACAGAGGCGTGATCCAAGACCCTCCAGCCATTTCGTTTTTTAATGACATCCTGCAAACGCAGCAGACAGGTAGATGCCGCTGTTATATCCTCAGTTCTTATATCATCTTTTCTCATATCCTCAGTCCTCATATCCTCAGTCCTTATATCCTCAGTCCTCATATCCTCAGCCCTCATTTCGGGCCTCCCTCCAGTTCCTGTGAAACCGCGGCTCTGATCTGGTCATCTGTCAGCCCGCAGTTTCTCATACGGCCTATAAAGTCCTGTATCAATCCCGTTACCATGTCTTCCGACAGCTTCTCCTGTATCTCAGCTCGGACAAAGCTGCCGATGCCCTTCCGGGTCACGATGATTCCCTCTGCCTCCAGATACTGGATAGTCCGGTGGATCGTGAGGGGGGAGACCTCGAAAAGCACTGCGTATTCCCTCACGGAAGGCAGTTTCTCTCCGGGCTTTATGGTTCCGTTTATGATTTGTTCTTTTATGAAGGTTCCGATCTGGATGTAGATCGGCTGGTCATTTTGAAAATCCATGGAGAGGCCTCCTGTTATACTGTTATATACATGTATAACAGTATAGCGAAAAAAGACGGAGCTGTCAAGTTTGAATCGGATTCAAAGTTTGCAGGAAATACAGTGAAATAAAAATAATCCTCCTGTTTCCATAGCAGAGCGGCTGAGGGGTAAAAAATAGTTCCCGGCCAGCTCATCACATTTTCGTGAGCCGGCCGGGAACTATATGGCTTTGTCATGGTATTAGATTTTTACATTAGGCCAGGAGCCTGTTTGTATATTCATTCCTGCTCTCTGCACGCCCTGGCACCCTGTCAGACAGCCGTCTGTCATCTACAGGCTCAGATCCTTGCCTCCATTTACCCGGTTGAAGATCAGCAATGAAACGACCGTCAGAACCGTCAGTATGGTGGACAGCGCTGCCGCTATGCCGTAGTTGCCTCGTACCACCTCCGTGTAAACGGCTACCGTCAGCGTCTTTGTTTTGCCTGTATAGAGGATGATGGCCGTGGACAGCTCGCTGATCATGGTAACCCAGCTTAAGATTGCGCCGGAGACGATTCCGGCCGTCATCATGGGTACGGTGACCTTGAAAAATGATTTCATCTTCGAGGCACCGAGGGAGATGGCCGCTTCCTCGATACTCATCGGAATCTGCTGCAGGATCGCCACCGAGGAGCGGATCGTATATGGAAGCCGCCGGATTACGAGGGCGACAACCATGATCAGCATGGTACCGCTTAACATGACAGGCTTTTTATTGAAGCCGGTAAGAAGCGCAATACCGAGAACGGTGCCGGGCACGATATAAGGAATCATGGAAATGATATCCACTGTGCTGGTGAGCGCGTTCTTTCTGCGGACGACTAAGTAGGCGATCATGATCGCCAGCAGGACTATGATGACGAGGGCGCAGATCGGGATGATAATCGTGTTCTGAATACTCCGTCCCAGCTTTCCAAACGCGGAAGCGTAGCTTTCCAGCGAGTAGCCGGGGACGAAGATCTTTCCTTCCGTCTTCTTGAAAGAGGTGTAGCTGACGTATATCTGGGGCAGAATCGCGATTCCCACGACCAGATAGGAGGCCGCGTGAGCCAGGAAGCCGGCCAGCCCTTTCGGCGCCTTCTCCTCAATGGGATGCAGGGCGTTTAAGGAAAATGCGTTCTTATTGGACACGTATTTCTGCGCCAGGAAGACGACAGTGGTGACGACGATGGCGATAACCGCGATGGCCGCCGCAAATCCGTCGTTGCCGCCCACCTCGTTGATGAACTCCGTATAGAGGACGACCGGGAAGGTCCGGTACCCTTCGCCGATCAGCATCGGTGTTCCGAAGTCCGCGAAGGAACGCATGAATACCAGCAGGGCCGCGGCCAGAAGCGTTGGCATGATTAACGGAATGACAACCTTGAAAAAGCACTTAATGCCGGAACAGCCCAGGTTGTTGGCCGCCTCCACCAGGGAATTGTCGATATTTTTGAGCGCGCCTTTGGCGTAGAGGAATACCAGCGGGAACAGCTGCAGCGTCATGACGAGCACGATCCCGCCGAAGCCGTAGATATCCGGTATGGTGATTCCGATATTCTTGAAAAATGTAGTGATGACACCGCTTCTGCCCAACAGAAGGATCCAGGAGTAAGCGCCGATAAACGGTGCGGACATGGATGCCACGATGATCAGGATGTTCAGCAGAGATTTTCCTTTTATCTTATAAATGGAGAAGATATAAGCTAACGGCGTTCCAATCGCAATGGACAGAACCGTCGCCGCGATGGACACCTTAAAGCTGTTGAACAGGGTGTTGAAATAGTAACTCTTAGAAAAGAATTTGGTAAAGTTGGCCATGGAGAACTGGCCTGTTTCGGCATCTATGACAGACTGCTGAATTAAGTGGGCCATAGGATAAATCAGAAACAGGGCATAAACTGCGATGGTGCACAGCGTGATGATTCCCCATATGTCCAGCCGGAATTTGCTATTATCCTTCATAGAATGCCTCACTCCTTACGAGATTTACACTGCCTTCCTTGTTAAAGACATTGATCTTATGCTTTTTCACCTGGAGCAGTACCCTCTGTCCCGGTTTCAGCTCGTCTTCGATGGAAGACTCCTCGACGATCTCCACCGTCTTCTGCCCGTCGTCAGTCTCCACGAAATAGTGTGTATTTAAGCCGAGATACGTATATTCCTTCACGACGCCGGAGATGCCCTCCGTTCCATCCGGGGAGATGACGAATTCCTCCGGGCGCACGGAGCATAAGACCTCCTGGCCGGCCGTCTGTTTTAAGCAGTCCATCTCCACCCGGTATCCGTTGCCGAAAACGATAGCGCCGTTCTCCACTCGGGCGGGAATGATGTTGGTTCTGCCGATAAAGGTGGCGACGAAGACATTCTTTGGTCTCTGGTATATGTCCTTGGGAGTGCCGACGTGCTGAATGACGCCGTCCTTCATGACTGCGATGGTATCGCTGATGGCCATCGCCTCCTCCTGATCATGGGTGACATAGACGGTGGTGATGCCGACATCCTTCTGGGTGTGGCGGATCACGCTTCTCATCTCCAGACGAAGCTTGGCATCCAGATTCGACAGTGGTTCATCCATCAGCAGAACGTCCGGGGTGATGACCAGCGCACGGGCCAGTGCAACACGCTGCTGCTGGCCGCCGGAGAGCTGGTTGGGCATACGCTCGGCAAACTGCATGATCTGCATCAGATTTAAGTATTTATCTGTCTCAGTCTTTATCTTTTCTTTTTCAATCTTTCTGTTTTTTAAACCAAAAGCAACGTTGTCGCGTACCGTCATATTGGGAAATATGGCATAGTTCTGAAAAACCATGCCGATATTCCGCTTGCTGGGGTCCATATCATTGATACGGGTGTCATTGAAATAGATATCACCGCCCTCAATGGAGTTGAATCCCGCGATCATACGAAGAAGTGTGGTCTTACCGCAGCCGGAAGGCCCAAGGAGGGTAAAGAGTTCCCCGTCCCTGATGGTAGCATTTAAGTCCGGGATGACCGTGTTATTACCATACTTCTTAACTGCGTCTTTTATAATAATTTTACTCATCTTTAACCTCCGGCCCTCTCATTTACTCTACTTGGATGACTCTATGCTTGTGAAAATATCGGTATACTTGTTCACGAGCTCTTTCTTATGAGCGCTCACATACGGGATATCCTCTTCGATTACATGGATGTCAGACATTGGTGTCATGAAATCACTGGTTTTCGCGTCTTTTAATACCGGACGGTTGGTCAGGGTTGTTCCCCAGATATTCTGAACCTCCTCGCTGATGATGAAGTCGATAAACAGCTTTGCATTATCCATGTTCTTCGCACCTTTTACGATGGTTGCGGATGCCGGAAGATAAACACTGCCTTCCTTTGGATAGATGATCTTGACCGGAGCGCCGTCCTTTACAAGCTGCGCGCACGGATCTTCATAGGAAAGCCCCACCAGATACTCGCCGTCCGCGACTCCCTTGTATACGCCTGAGGAGCTCTCGATGATCTTTCCATCGATATTGGTAAAGAGATCTTCCACGTATTTCCAGGCTGCGTCGTCCTCATATCCGCCCATTGCCAGCAGAATGTTGGTCAGCTGCGCAAATGCGGAGGAGGAGTTGGCCGGGTCGGCCGTTGCGATCTTGCCCTTTAATTCCGGATTTAACAGATCGGCATAGCCCTCGACCTTGATATCCCCGATTAAGTCGGTGTTGACGATTAAGCAGCTGCCGTCGAGTACGTTGCCGGTGATGAAGCCGCAGGTATTCCTGTAGGCGTCGAGTACGCCGGAATCGTTAGGAGATACGTATGGTTCCCAGAGGTCCTCATTGTCAAATGCCAGGGACCAGGAGCCGCCGAAGAGTACGTCGGCGTACGGATCATTTTTCTCGGACTGGATTCTCTTGACCAGTTCTCCGGTGCCGGCCTGGATCACTTCCACGTCAACACCGTACTTTTCTTCAAACAGCGGGATTGTCGCGTTCATGAGTCCTTCGGAGTTGGGAGAGTAAACCACCAGCTTGCCGCCGCCTTTTTTTGCTTCCGGCTCTGCCGTCTTTGTATCGCCCGCTGCCTCGGTGCCTGCCTCTGCCTTCGGAGCCGCCGTTGTCGCCGGTGTGGAAGAGGAAGAAGAACAGCCCGCCAGAGCCGCTGTTGTCATCGTGAGCGCCATTGCCAATGCAATTGTTTTTTTCATAGTAAATCCTCCTTCGATTGTTGTTTGTATCTCTATTTTAGTGAATATGCATAAAAGATAATACCTGAATTTCCGAACAAACAGCAAAAATACCGAACACATCAGTGAGATCTGTTCGGTATTTTCGTATGTATCCGCTGTGTACAAGTTCAAATGCCTTTATATAATCTTTGTACGGTATTCTTTTGGGGAACAACCCATGTATTTCTTGAAGACGTAGCTGAAATACTTATAGTCCCCGATCCCGCATTTCCATCCGATATCGGAAATGGCATTCCCCTCGTCCCTCAGCATGGCCAGGGCCTTCTGGATGCGGTACCGGTTCAGATACTCGATTACGGTGGTGCCTAACGCCTTCTGAAACCGCTGGTTTAAATAGCGCTCCGAGTAATGCAGCTCTTCTTCCAGGTCGGCCAGCGCGATCTTCTGATCGTAGTTTCTGGCGATGAAATCGAGAATCTGAGAGGCGACCGGGTCCATGCCGCCCATGGAGTCCGGCTCCGGTATCAGAACGGAATGCTTCAGCTTTTCCCGGTCCTCCATCTCCCGGCGGAGAATTCCGATGTTTTTCAGTTCCAGGGCCGCCCGTTCCAGCGCTTCCTTCATTTCCTCCATATCCAGGGGTTTTAAGACATAATAGGAGACGCCGTTTCGGATGGCTTCCCTGGCATACTCAAAGTCGGAGTAGCCGGTCAGGATGATGGCGACGTAATCATAGGCACATTTCGTCCTGGCGATCATCTGGAGTCCGTCCTCCACCGGCATGTTGATATCGGTTATGACGATGTCCGGGTTCCGCTCTGCGATCAGAGCGCCGCCCTCTTCCCCGTTTCGTGCCTCCCCGACGACACTGCAGTTAAATTCCTCCCACGGCACGGAGTTTTTGATTCCTCTACGGATGATGTCCTCATCCTCTACCAATATTACACTGTACAAGGTTTCCTCTCCTTATTTTTTAATCTGATATCCACCCGGAAATATTCCCCTTCCCGGCTGTCTATGGTCATCTCGCTGTTGTCCCCGTATTCCAGCACAATGCGCCGGGCCAGATTCTGAAGGCCGTTGTGCTCAGTTTTCAGTTCTTCCGATTTTAACATGGCCCGCAGGGTTTCCAGCGTGGAGCGGGGAACGCCTGGGCCGTCGTCCTCGACGCTCAGATAGAGGTAGTCTTCCTCACACCATCCGCGTATGGCGACACGGATTTCCATCTTCTTCTTAAAACCGTATTTAATGCTGTTCTCGATGATGGGCTGTAAAAGCAGCTTCGGAACACGGTATCTCATGCACTCGTCCGCAAGGGCGGTCTCGCAGAGAAAACGGTCTCCGAACCGGGTCCGCTGGATATAGAGGTAGTCTTCTATATATCGCATATCCTCAAGCAATATGACATCCTGCTTCGTGTTGTTGATGCTGTAGCGCAGAATATGCGTGAATTTCTCGATGAGGTGAGCGGCTTTGTCGGGCTCCGACATGATCAGGTACTTGATGGTGTCCAGTGTGTTATAGATAAAATGAGGATTGATCTGGGTCTGTAGGTTGCTGATCTCGATCATGCTGTTTAAGCGGATTAAATCGGTGTTGCGCGTGTTCAGATCGTTGATGCTCTTAACCATGCGGTTGATCTGGCTGGCGATCTCCTCGAATTCATCTCCGGTATGGATTTCGATCACATGGCCGCTGTCGCCGTGGCGTATGATTCTCATCTCATCGGCCAGCATGCCGACCGACCGGGCGTTTTTTTCCGCCATGAGCTTGGAGAGCCTCAAGGTCATGATAAACCAGATCACGCCCAGAAACACGATGGTCAGGATACCGATGGTAAGATAGAGCACATTTTTCGGGTAATAGATAAAGGAATAGAGAAACACGCCCTCATCCTTCATAAAATGGGACGAAAGGAGATACCGGTTTCCGTGAAGGAAGACCATGCGCTCCTGTGATTCATTTCTGAATTTATTGGTATTCCGCTCCGGCAGAAATCCCTCCCGGGAGCAGAAGATGATATCCCCGTTTGCGGTGGTGATGATGTTGTCGTACTGATAATCGGAAAACAGCCGGGCCCAGTCATGGCCGTTTAAATAGGCGCCCACGAACCCGATAAGTTCGCCGCTGCGGTAAAGGGGTTTGGAGAAGACGTATTCCGAGGTGTCCCCGGTAAAATAGTAAACGGTGTGATAGAGGTCCGGGCCGTTTTCGGCTGTGTTGTCGCAGACAATGCCGTTAAATGCGATCCGGTGCAGGTTCATATCATCGGCACCGTAGCTGGTATAGACGATATTCCGGTCCCGGTCTGCCAGAATTAAGTTCAGGCGGATCGGGCTGTCTACATTGTACTTGCTTAAGGAGTAATGCACCTCGCTGCCATTCGTCCCATCCTCGATGCACCGTGTAAAAACGGAGTCATTTTCCGTGTCGTTCAAGTAGGAATCCGTGGCATAATAAGCCGTTTGAAAGGTGCTGGTCAAAAATTCAATGTGTTCCTGCACATTAAACCTGGTGTTTAAATAGTTAATCCCGAAAATGGCGGCTGAAAAAAACAGGCATCCGATGAAAACCAGGAAAACAATATTTCTGGTTGCCGCTTTTTCCAGCTGTTTTTGAAAAATAGTCTGTTCCCGTTTCTGTTTTAATGCCATGGCGGCCTCCCATCGAAGGGCCTGCGGACAGTAACGGTCCGCAGACAGATATACATACATGAAGTATAGCACAAGAATAAAAGTGTGTACACAAGCGGCGTCCAAATCTATTTGAGTAAAAAAATATCGACTTAAGTAAAATGGAGAAAATATCACGTTTTGTAACCGGTCTGTAACTGAGCGCCCCTATAATCAGAAACCGGACTTCAATGGAAACAGGAGGAAATGGATGAAAGGATATTCGTATTTAAAGAGGGCGTTTACATGGCTGCTTACGGTTGTCATCACAGTATCGTATGTGCTGCCGGGGACCGCGGTAACGGCATGGGCGTCAGAGAAAGAGGAGGCGGGAGAGTATCCCCTGCTGAGCTATATAGATGACATCACCGTTCTGTTCGACGGAAAAGAAGCGGCGCCGGGAGATGAATTCAGTGATCTGGACCCGGAGCAAACGTATGTCGTATCGGCCTCGTACCAGAGCGGCGACATTGCGGAAGCGCTGCTTGACGGAGCGCTGGCGGCGGGAGTGGAATATAAGATTCCGCTGCCGGATGTATTTCCGGTTTCCAGCAATCAGGAAACGCTGGAGCTTGTCCTGAAGAAAAATGAGACAAACGCGGAGCTGTATGACCGCCTTGGAGAAAACAACCACGTGATAGGAACCGTGACCTTCACCTTCCGTCAGGCGGTGCCGGCCACGGCTTCTGACAGTACTGCCAGCCGCGGCAGCTTCGCGTCTGTGCGGTTCAACCGCTCCTTTGTTGAAAAGATTCAGCGGCTTAACGGGAGAATACAGCAGAAGAAGGCATCTCCGTCGGTGGCCACGGTCTCCCAGCTGTCGGACGACGAGCCGGACGAGGACATCATCAAGGTGAGCGACATCTGGTTCTCCTTCCGGGTATCGGGAAGTGTGGAATGGAGCGATATCTGCAGTAAGGATGTGTATGAGACGGTTCTTCCATTTGAGGGCTTCGGTGACATTTCCCTTCAGTTTCAGGAGCCTGTTCTGGATAAGAAGGAGCAGATAAAGATATCAAAGGAATTTTCCTTCCGGGACTCGAGAGGAGCCGCGGTCTGGGAGATTACCGCAAAGACCACAAATGGTGCAAAATTTCCGGAGGGCACCGTGATCCGTGATATCTACAGCGACAATTCTGTCTGGCTGGAGGATGAGGTAACGGTCGCTTCAGACGGGAAAGCACTTGATAGTGAGGACTATGCAATCGAAGCGATACCGGAAATACATGGTTTTGCGGTGACGCTCCTCCGGGATACGGTCTCTCCGGTGACCATGACCGTAAAGACGAAACCGGTTATGGATCTGGATGCCGCCGGCGCCGTAGACAAACCGGTGACAATTAAAAATCAGGCCGGTATTACCGTCGGCGATCTGGCGCTTGATACGGCCGATCAGACGTATACCTATCCGGCGGCATTGCTGCAGAAAACGGCCGGGGAGATGAAAAACGGGATTCTGCCGTGGACGCTGACGGTGAATCCCGGCGGGGCATATCTGGAGGAAGGCTTCACCATTTCAGATGAACTGAATGAGAAACTGACTTATAGCGGCAGTTTCAAAGTGTATTCCTATGAGGGAAAAGACAACAGTTTGAAGCTGACTGAGCTTTCCGGACACGGAATCACGGACGCCTACGATGAAGAGAGCAGGGTATTAAGCTTCGATATACCGGAAGGGCTTGATATTCCCCTGAAAATAGTATTTGAGACTGCGTATCAGGAGGGATTAAACGGAGGCGAAACGATCACCAACGTGGCGACGGCCTATGTGGCAGACCATGTGATCCGCTCGAAGCCGGCAGCAGGCAGTATCCCGGGCGGCCAGGTCCTCTCCAAAGAGGGAAAATGGGATGGACGTCAGATTACCTGGTCCATCCATATTAACAAACAGGAAATGCCTCAGAATCACGTAATCATCACCGATTTGCTTCCAGTTGGGCAGGAATTTACCGGAACCGTCACAGTCAGTGACGAAGGACAGCCTGGCGGAGCGGTGGAAGTCTATCGTTTCGGTGGTGAGGAACCGGAGAGTACCATGGCGGTGGAGCTGGAAGGAAAGGAAACACAGCTTACCTTTACCCGCGGGATCGTGGAAGAGGACGGGGACGATAAGGGAAAAGAGTACTTTACCATTGATTTTGGTGAAGATTTCGTGATGGAAAAAGCCCATGTCGTGACTGTACACACCTTTTTAAACGGGCGGGACAACGTAACAGGCAACCAGCAGCGGGCATACGTAAACCATGTGGAGCTGGAAGCCGATGAGAAAAAGATCGTCATGGATTACGATGGCAGCGTGAAGCTGACGCCGCCCGTTGTACTCAAGAAGACGGGGGCCTATGACGGCAGTACCCAGAAGCTTAACTGGACCATAGAGGTCAATGGGGGAGAGTTTTTACGCAAGGGCTACGTGTTGAAGGACTGTCTGGCACAGCCCCATGCCAACAGCGGCTCCTACCCGGTTGCGGATGGTGGGAAGCTTAAGGACCACACCGATATTTCTTCAGTCAGGATTGAAGTGAGGGAAAAAAGCAGCCCGGATGGACCAGCGTCGAAAACCTGGCATACGGTGCTGGATACAGAGACGGGAACCTGGAACCCCGCGGCAGTCTCCGAAGGCTTTGAACTCACGTATCAGACAGGAAGCTACGAAGCATTAAAAGGAGCCGGGCCGGTAACGGATGGAACCGTGGTAGATTCCGCGGAAGCGGTGGAAGAAATGATCCGGAATATCATGAACGATGGAACGCCGGAAGTACTGGCATTTTCCTTCGGCGATATTGATCAGTATTTCAAGGTGACCATAGGAACCACATTCAGGAAGACTGCGGGTGAAACCATCAATCATCACGATGAGATTTCATACAGAAACCGGGCGGAAAGCTGGTACGAGGGGCTGAAGGGAACGATCGGAGCGGATGGACTTTATCAGTACAAGGGCATACGCCATGTGATCGATTTCCGGAAGAATTCCAAAGTGGAAGGCAAAGATGCCATTCTGTGGAATATCAATATCAACGACGATAAGTTCCCGGTGGATATAGAAAATGACTGTGACCATGCGTCGTTTGGACTTGCGCCGGGACTCTGTATCACGGATACGCTTCCCCGTGGAATGGAACTCAAAGACGGCCGGATCACCGTAAAAAAGAGCGGCCAGGAAATAACAATGACCGAGGGTGTTCATTACGTTCTCATCGGGGAGCCGGGAGAGCAGACGCTGATTATCCACATTCCGGCTGAGTTTAATGAGGAGGGCCAGGCGCGTCTGGCAGATTCCTTTGTCGTGACATACCGCACGCAGGTGATGACGCTGGAGGGAATGCTTCTCAATACGCCGGTGGTCTATCAGAACGCGGCGAAATGGAGTTATAACCAGTACGTTTCGAAGGAGACCTCCAGTTCACAGAAGATCATCATGTATGACATGTCCGCCGATGCCGGAGGCACGGGAACCGGACTGAAAAAGGCGGAGATAACAAAGTATAAGGCCGATAAACACGGAAAGAACCGCGTAATATTCCCGGGAGTGGAATTTACTCTGGAAAAGAAGGTTGACGGAAGCTGGGTGAAGGTGACTGCGGCCAGAACCGGAGACGATGGAAAAGTGAGCTTCGCGGCCCTGAATCCCAAGACCGAATACCGGATCCGGGAGACGGGCGGTTACGAGGGATATGAACCGTCAAACGATGTTCATGTCGACTTTTCAAAGGGAAATTTCGCGGAGGACGTGATCAATTATCCGATTGATGAGGAGCCGGAAACTCCTCCAGAGACGCCGCCGGTGACAGAGCCGGAGACACCGCCAGTGACGGAGCCGGAGACGCCGCCGGAGACAGAGCCGGAGACGCCGCCAGTGACAGAGCCAGAGACACCGCCGGTGACAGAGCCGGAAACGCCGCCAGTAACAACACCGGAGACCACACCGCCAGTATCCCCTGAAACACCGGAAAACGGGGGCGGAAGCAGTCACGGGAACAGTCATAATTCCGGCGGCAGCGTACCGAGGCCGGGACAGACTGGTACCGTAACGGAGGGGCCGGGATATACTGGCCATACGGAGACGATTCCGGATTCGGAGATTCCGTTAGCGGCAATGCCGACACCGGATTTACCGGGAAATACGGAGATTACCATAGACGATGGAAATGTGCCTCTATCAGGTCTGCCCAAGACGGGAGAGCGCAGACGGCCTGGCTTTAGCCTGTTTATTGCCGCCGGAGTACTTGGCCTGGCGGGGCTGGGACTGACCGGCAGAAGGAAAAGGAGAAATCGGACTGAGCGCTAGAGGAATCAGACGCATCAAATGAGTATAATACAGGGATCTGTGAAAGCGAATGCATACAGATCCCTGTATTTTTTATGCAATCAGGAAAGTACACCTGTTACATAAAAAGCCCTCCGGGAAGAATGCGCACTTCGCACCAGGAAAATATGGCTGCTGAAGCAACCGCGCTCCGGCGCGAGCGTCCAGCTAGCCGGACGCTTTCTTTTATTTAGACTAAAAACCAGGCCATCCCATGAAACAGAAACTCTCCGGCGCCTCCAACCTGCAAATAAGGACACATTTTTTAATAAACCGAGACCTTTTTTTCTGCCTGATAATTCGATAAAATATGATTAGAAAATATCGGAGGGTGATACAAATGGAGAACTATTACCTTGCAGTGGACATCGGCGCCTCCAGCGGCCGTCATATCCTCGGCACAGTGAAGGACGGAACAATCAGTCTGGAGGAGATTTACCGTTTTGAAAACGGTATGGAGAAGAGAAACGGCCATCTCTGCTGGGATGTGGAATCCCTGTTTCACGAAATCAAGATGGGAATGAAGCAGTGCGCAGTGCAGGGAAAGATTCCGTGCAGCATGGGAATCGATACCTGGGCGGTGGATTTTGTTCTGCTGGACAGAGACGGACAGCGGCTGGGAGACGCGGTCGGCTACCGGGATGACAGGACGAAGGGCATGGACGAAAAGGTATACGAAGTCATTTCTCCGGAGGCCCTGTATGAAAGGACCGGAATCCAGAAGCAGATATTCAACACCATCTATCAGCTGATGGCGATGAAAGAGGAACAGCCGGAGGCACTTTCCGGCGCGGAGTCCCTGCTGATGATCCCGGATTACTTCCATTACATGCTGACCGGCGTGAAGAGACAGGAATATACCAACGCGACGACCACCCAACTGATCAGTCCGGTGACGAAGACGTGGGACTATGAACTGATTCGTCAGCTCGGATATCCTGAAAAACTGTTTACCGAGCTGTCCATGCCGGGAACCGTGGTAGGGACGCTGACGAAAGCAGTGCAGGACGAGGTCGGCTTTAACTGCAAGGTGGTTCTTCCTGCGACCCATGACACAGGCTCCGCGGTTATGGCGGTCCCGGTTCCGGAGAACGGGGAAAGAAAAGGCCATGAGACTGAAAAAACACATGATACGGACGGCGGTCTGTTATACATCAGTTCCGGCACCTGGTCCCTGATGGGTACTGAGTTAAGCGAGGCTGACTGTTCTGCAAAAAGCCGGAAGGCCAATCTGACAAACGAAGGCGGTTATGAGTATCGTTTCCGCTATTTGAAGAACATCATGGGTTTGTGGATGATTCAGTCTGTAAAAAAGGAGCTTGCCGCGGCCGGAGAAGAATATTCTTTCGCTGAACTTTGCCGCATGGCGTCCCATGAGACCATAAAGTCCATTGTGCCCTGCAACGACGATGTATTTCTCGCGCCGGAGAGCATGACGGAAGCGGTAAAAGCGTATTTAAGAGAATCCGGCCAGGAAGTACCGGAGACGGCCGGTGCGCTGGCGGCGGTCATCTACAACAGCCTGGCTCAGTGTTACAAGGAGACGGTGGAGGAGCTGGAAGCCATCACAGGCAGGACGTATCAGGCTGTGAATATTGTGGGCGGCGGTTCCAACGCAGAGTATTTAAACCAGCTGACCGCAAAGGCTACGGGGAAAACGGTATACGCGGGTCCGGGCGAGGCAACCGCCATCGGCAATCTTCTGGCTCAGATGATCAGAGCCGGAGAATTCCAGGGGCTTACGGAAGCGAGAGCGGCGGTTTACAGCTCTTTTGAGATCAGTACATATCAATAATGGAGGAACGAGGATGATACATAAATCATTTAAAATGCATCTGTATGAAGGCATGGCCGAAGAGTATGAGAGACGGCACAACCTTTTATGGCCGGAGATGAAGGACATGATCCATGAGTATGGCGGCCATAACTATTCTATTTTTCTGGACAGCGAGACGAATGTGCTCTATGGCTATATCGAGATTGAAGAGGAAGAAAAATGGGCGAAATCAGCAGACACGGCCATTAACCGCAAATGGTGGGACTATATGGCTGATATCATGGATACAAACCCGGACAACAGCCCGGTGAGTGTGGATTTAAAGCCGGTATTCCATCTGGACTGACCGGCGGTACAGATAAAATCAGAAAGAGGAGAATGATATCATGACAGTAAAAGAGAGATATGAAGCCGCAAAGGAAATTTACCGTGCAACCGGTGTGGATACGGACGCCGCCCTGGAGGCCCTGAAAAACATTCCGGTTTCCATGCACTGCTGGCAGGGAGATGATGTAATTGGATTTGACGGGGCAGGCGCACTTTCCGGCGGGATTCAGGCGACCGGAAACTACCCGGGACGCGCAAGAACACCGGAAGAGCTGATGGCCGATATGGACGAGGCGCTCAGCCTGATTCCGGGAACACACAGAATCAACCTTCATGCAAGCTATGCCGTATTTGAAGAGGGCGAGTGGGCAGACAGAGACAAGCTGGAGCCGAAGCATTTTGCAAAATGGGTGGAATTTGCAAAGGAGAGAGGCCTCGGAATCGACTTTAACCCGACCTTATTCTCCCACGCGAAGGCGGAAAATGCCACATTATCCAGTGAAGTTTTAGAGATCCGCAAATTCTGGATCGACCATGTGAAGGCATGCATCCGCATTTCCGAGTATTTTGCAAAGGAACTGGGGACTCCATGTACCATGAATATCTGGATTCCCGACGGATTCAAGGATATTCCGGCGGACCGCACGGCTCCGAGAGCGAGACTGAAGGATTCCCTGGATCAGATCCTTTCCATCGATTACGACAAGTCCAGCGTGTTTGTGGCGGTTGAGTCCAAGGTGTTCGGAATCGGTATGGAAAGCTGTACCGTTGGTTCCCATGAGTTCTATATGAATTACGCTTCCAAGAATGATATTTTATGCCTGCTGGACAGCGGTCACTACCACCCGACAGAGGTTGTTTCCGACAAGATTTCTTCCATGCTTCTGTTCTTTGACAAGGTGGCTCTTCACGTGACGAGACCGGTGCGCTGGGACAGCGACCATGTAGTCTTATTTGACGATGAGACGAGAGCGATCGCGGGGGAAATCATCCGCGGCGGCGCAGACCGCGTCTTACTGGCCCTCGATTTCTTCGATGCCAGCATCAACCGCATCAGTGCCTGGGTTGTAGGCATGCGCAATATGCAGAAAGCGCTGTTAAACGCATTGCTTCTTCCGAACGCCAGGATGGCGGAACTTCAGAACAACAGGCAGTTCACGGAATTAATGATGCTTTCTGAGGAAATGAAGACCTATCCGTTAGGTGATGTATGGGATTACTTCTGCGAGCAGAATGGCGCCCCGGTTAAGGAAGCATGGTTTGAGGAAGTAAAGAGGTATGAGGCCGACGTTCTGGCAAAGAGAAGTTAAGGATGCAATGCGGCCTCCGTGCCGTTATGGAATAGAAAAAAACGAGAATAAAAATTACAAGAACAGAAAGAACAGGTGTATATAAAATGAAAGTAACAGAAGCAGAATTTGTAAAAGGCTTTATCCGTCTCTGCGACGACGGTTTCAAACAGAACTGGCATGAAAGAAACGGCGGCAACTTGAGCTACCGCATCAAACCGGAGGAAGTGGAATCCGTGAAGGAAGAATTGACAGACACGAATCCATGGCAGCCGATCGGAACCAGCGTTCCGAAGCTGGCCGGCGAGTATTTCATGGTAACGGGAAGTGGAAAATACTTCCGTAATGTAATCCTTGATCCGGCGGCCAACAGTTGCATCATCGAGGTAGATGAGGCGGGAGAGAACTACCGCATCTGCTGGGGCCTGGTGAATGGCGGACGCCCAACCAGCGAGCTCCCATCCCATTTGATGAACCATGAAGTGAAGAAAGAAGTTACCAATGGAAAGCACCGCGTGATTTACCATGCGCATCCGACCAATGTCATCGCCCTGACCTTCGTTCTTCCGCTGGAAGACAAGGTATTTACGAGAGAATTATGGGAAATGGCTACCGAGTGTCCGGTTGTATTTCCTGATGGCGTCGGCGTAGTCGGCTGGATGGTTCCGGGCGGACGCGACATCGCCGTGGCCACCAGCGAACTGATGAAGAAGTACGACGTTGCCGTTTGGGCTCACCATGGTCTGTTTGCCTCCGGCGAAGATTTTGATCTGACCTTCGGCCTGATGCATACCGTGGAGAAATCCGCAGAAATCCTCGTGAAGGTGCTTTCTATCCGTCCCGACAAGCTTCAGACGATCACCCCACAGAATTTTAAGGATCTGGCAAAGGATTTTAAGGTAACACTTCCGGAAGAGTTTCTGTACGAGAAATAAGAGGCCTGACTGCCATGGTGAGGTCGTGGGAGGCGCCTGGTTCCAGTCTTCGAACATGATTTTTATAAATCAGCTCATCCCCTTCTCCTGTGCGGGCTCCGGAACCGTTCCAGGGCTCGATGCAGAGAAACGGCGCCCTGTCCGGGTACACGGTCCAAAATGCAATCGTCTCAAAGTCCGGATAGGCAACCTCGACGCCACGGCCGCTTTCCCGATGGACGAGAGAGACCCGGCGTGAGGTGATTTCGGGAAAATAGAGGGCATTGTCCTGGAAAAGTTCCTTGGAAAGGGGAATGATACGGCCATGCAGTTTGTATCCGCTTCCGTCGGAGAGATATTCTCCCAGGAGACGGTCAAAGGGCATGGCACATGTGGACTCCTCTTTCTCAAACACAAGACAGTAGTCCTCGAAGACAGCGTCTTCCTCCATAGGACAGCAGAAGCCAGGATGGGCTCCAATGCAGTAATACAGGGCAGAGGAGTCCTTGTTGGCGACCCGGTATTTCAGGAGTAGGCTCCCATGCTGCAGCTCATAGGTCATCGACAGGCAGAAGGACCAGGGATACATGGTTTTTGTGTATTCGCTGTCCTGAAGAAGGAAGGACACGCTGCAGTCTGTCCGTGTGGTCCTCTGAAACTCCATATCCTTGCAGAAACCGTGCTTTGGCAGGCTGTATTCGCTTCCGTCTATCACGATCCGGTTGTCCCGGCAGCCTCCAACCACGGGAAAGAGGAGCGGAGAACAGCGGTCCCAGAAGCGCGGATCCCGCTGCCAGATGTATTCTTTCCCACTGCGGTCTTTTAAAGAAACAAGCTGTGCTCCTGCGCTGTCAATCACTGCGGTCAATTCTGAATTTCTAATTGTAGTCAACATAAATCTTCCCCATTTCTGTAAATTGATACGGATACTATACCATCCTTTTTGCTTGCCGGAAACAGGAATATCGAGTATGATAGTGATAGTGCTCCCGGGAGTACTATAGTCAGGAAAGGAGGCTTGTCCTATGCTTCGCATTGAAAACACCGGAAAATCTCAGATGAAATCCAGAAACAGGGTTCGCGTATTTCGCGAAATTTTAAATCATGAAGGCATTTCCAGAAAACAGCTGGAGAAGCGCCTGGGCCTTTCTGCACCGTCTGTCACGCGGGTAGTGGAGGAGCTGCTGCGGGAGGGGCTTATATGTGAGGAAGGCACTGAACAGACCCATATGGGACGCAGACCGGTTATGCTCTGCGTCAAAAAGAATGCCTATTACAGCGTCGGAATGAATTTAAGCAGATCGAGGCTTTACTACTGTATCAGGAACCTGGGAGGAGAGCCGGTGCATTCCGGTGAGATAAGGCTTTTAGGGAAAACGAAGGGGGATCAGCTCTTAAGCCTGATGGAACATGCCGTCCAGGACTGCTTAGAGACTGCAGGCATTGAGAAGAAACACCTTCTTGCCATTGGTATTGCCTCCCGCGGAACGGTAAACGAAGGAAAGGGAAGCGTAATCTATTCACCCGACTCAGGAGAGGAGATCCATGTAAAGGAATACATGGGAGCGCGGTATGACTGTGAGATTCTCGTGGAAAACAACGTGATTGCCGACTTAAAAGGGCAGTATCTGGACTTGAGCGGTACCAACCGGAATCTGGTGTATCTCTACATTTCCGACGGCGTCGGAGGCAGCATTATCTGCAATGGCCAGGTGATCGACGGCGAGAACAGCATGGCAGGTAAGTTCGCCCACATCCTCGTGGAGAGCGGAGGAAGACGGTGCGCCTGCGGAAAAAGAGGACATTTGGAATCGTATGTGTCGAAGCCGGCCATGGAAGAGGCGTACTTTGAAGCCAGCGGGAAACGGCTGGAGCTGCCGGAGATATGCAGACTGGCTGGCGAGGGAGAGGAGGCTGCGGCCGCGGTCCTTAAGGATGCCATTGACAAGCTGGCGATCGGCATTAATCAGATTCTTCTGGTTGTGAACCCCGGAACGCTTGTGTTGTATGGCGATCTGTTCGAGAGCGTCGATGGGATTCTGGAGCGTTTGAAGCAGAAGACGAAGGAACTGGCCTTTACGGAGGAGATTGCCGACAACTGCTGGATGGTGAGAGAAACGAAAAATGTCCGCATTGAAGATAGCATTGCCAGACTGTCTGTGGAGCGAGCTCTGGAGATTATTGTCTAAACTCAATAAAAAAATATAATTTCATATTGAAATAATATAGAGATGTGATATAATGATAAAAAGACAACGGGGTGTGTCTTAAAAATTTAACTAATTAATTTCAAAATGAAATTATATGAAAAGGAGAGGCAGCAAATGAAAAGAAGAAATTTGATGGCATTGGTACTTGCGGGAGTTATGGCAGCGTCGGTTATGGGATGCGCCAGCCAGAGCGGAGCGAAGAATCCGTCTGAGACACAGAAGGAGGCAGCCAAAGAGGGGGCATCCAATGAGAGTGTGTCTAAGGACAATGAGAGTGGAGCCGCCGACAGCGCCGCCGTGCCGGCTGGCAGCTGGAAGCCGGACCATGACATTACGATCCGTGTTCCCAATGCAGCAGGAGGCACCATGGACACGATCACGAGGATTTTGGGACAGGGAATTCAGCAGAGCACGGGAACGACGGTTATGATTAATAATCTGACCGGAGCGTCAGGAGCTATTGCAGCCAATGATCTTCTTGCCAAGGACGCAGATCCCTGCGAGCTGATGACGTCTGGAATCGCGCTCTTTACACTGGCGCCTCTCTTTAATCAGGATATTAAGGTCAGTCTTGACGATTTCGCCATTGTATCCGGCATGGTATCTGAGGATTTTGTACTCTGTGTGAACCCGGAGAAGAGCGGCATCCATAACTGGGAGGAACTGAAGGCCTATGGAGAGAAGGAGCGGATTCTGTTCGGCTCCAATACACCTGGAGGAACGACTCATATGCTGGGCACGGCGCTGTTCGGAGAAGCGGGCTTAAACGCGGAGTCCGTGACATCGGACGGAACGAATAAGGATATGCTGGCCCTGACCTCCGGTGACGTAGTCTGCGCCATCGGCAATGCCAGCGCCTGTCAGCAGTTTATCGAAGAGGGGACGGCCGTTCCCATCGTGGTATTTTCAGCGGACGCCTATGAAGGTTTCGAAGGTTTTACCGTTCCGTCCGTCGTGGATTTGGGATATGATATTCAGTTCAAATCCTGCAACTTCCTGATGGCGAAAAAGGGAGCGGATCAGGCGGCTCTGGATCAGATTCATGACATGATTCAGGCCTATACGGAAACAGAGGAATGTAAGAAACTGGCCGAGAGTGCAAAATATGTCCCGGATATTGCCGACGGCGAGACCGTCCGTGCCATGATTGAGGATTCCGCAAAAATGTGTCAGGAAATCTACGAAAAATATTATCACTAATAAGGCGGGGAGAAAGCGATATGAAAGTGAAGTACAGGACAAATCTGTGGGCCGGAATCGTAAGCGTGATCTTCGGCCTGGCAGTCCTCTGGCTGATTCCGGCTCAGATAGGTACAGAATATTCGTCAGGAAACAGCCTGACTTCCAGGGCCGTTCCCGGCGGAGCAGCCATTCTGTTTATCGTATGCGGCGCGGCGCTGATCGTCCAGAGCCTCATCTTAAAGAAGGACACGGTCCGGGAACTGAATCTGGCAAAAGAAGGCAAGGCGTTCCTTTACATGGCGGTGTTTGGGATCTATGTGATCCTGTTTGACTACAGCTTTATTGTGGCTTCCATATTCCTGGGAGCCGCAACCCTGCTTTTTACAAGGAGTAAAAAGAAGCTGTATTATATAATCGTAATTATCACGGTTTTCGTCCTGTATCTGCTGTTTACGCAGGTACTTCACGTGAGACTGAAGTAGGAGGCCGCAAATGAAGGAAATTATATTTCAGGCACTGCCCCAGCTGTTTACTCTGGAGAACTTTGTATTTGTAAACCTGGGGATTTTTATCGGAATCATTTTCGGCTCCATACCAGGGCTGAATGGCAATCTGGCCATTACCGTTCTGATTCCATTTACGTTTAAATTAGGCAGTGTTCCAGCCCTGCTGATGCTGACTGCCATCTTTTTCGGCTCGAATTTCGGAGGCTCCATAACGGCGATTCTGATCAATACGCCGGGAACGAACGCAGCGGCAGCCACCCTGCTGGACGGATATCCCCTGTCGAAAAAGGGAAAGACCAGGAAGGCCCTGGACATGGCCCTGGCGGCGTCCACCTTTGGCGGACTGGTGAGTGCGTTGTGCCTCCTGTTTTTCGCGCCGCAGATCAGCAAAATCGCCATTCATTTCGGAGCACCGGAGTACTTTGCATTGGCGGTGTTCGGGCTGTCCGTTATCGCCTCAGTCAGCGGAAGAAGCATCTTAAAGGGTGTGATCAGCGGGGCTTTCGGCGTACTGATCGCCACGGTGGGAATCGATGCTGTCAGCGGCGTCACCCGTTTTACCTTCGGCAGTCTTCAGATGTATAACGGAATCAAAATGCTGGCGGTTTTACTGGGCGTTTACGCGATTGCACAGATGATCAGCCGTGTAAACGGTACGGAAGAAGAGGAAGCGGGCACAGAACTGAAGAAGGCAGATCCCTCGGACCGTCTGACGCTCGGCGAATTAAAGAGTACCGTTCCCACCATGCTGAAATCCTCCGCGATCGGAGCGTTTATCGGAGCCATTCCGGGCACAGGCGGGGCGATCGCCTCCTATATCGCTTATAACGAGGCCAAACGCTGCGCGAAACCGGGCGAGAAGTTCGGTGAGGGAGAATTAAAGGGAATCGCCGCGCCGGAGTCCGCCAACAATGGGGCGACCGCGGCCACGCTGATTCCGTTGCTTACACTGGGAATTCCGGGAGATGCGGTGGCGGCCACGCTGTTGGGCGCATTCACCATGCATGGGCTGGTGGTTGGTCCGAAGCTGTTTTCCACTTCGGGGCCGGTCGTTTACGCCATTTTGATCGGATGCGTGATTTCTCAGATTGTGATGTTTTTACAGGGAAAATATCTGCTTCCCCTGTTCGTAAAAATCACACACATTCCGCAGGAGCTTCTGACGGCGCTCCTGGTCGTAATCTGCTGTACGGGAGCATTTTCACTGGCGAATTCTTCCTTTGACGTGAGGGTCATGCTGATTTTCGGCTGTATCGCTTATTTCATGCAGAAGGTGGAACTGCCTCCCGTACCAATTATTCTCGGAATCGTTCTTGGCCCCATCGCAGAGGCCAATTTAAGAAATTCCCTGGTCCTTTCAGACGGCTCCTGGACCATATTCTTTAAACGCCCAATCTGTCTGGCGTTTATTATTCTGACCTTTGTTCTGATCTGGCTTTTAAAGAAGAACGACAAAAAGCAGCGGAGCATGGAAGCAGAATTTCTGAAAAAATACGGAGAAAATACGGAGAAGTAAGGAAAGGAACCACTATGCATTACAAAAAACTATGGACGGATTTACACAGCAATATTCATCACAATCAGATGGGAGAGCTGAACCAATGGATTGAACATGCAAAAAAGACCGTTGATTTCTGGCCGGTCGCCTACTATCCCTTCTATATGAAGCGTACCGAAACAGGGGCAGGCCTGGAGGATCTATATGACAGGGAACAGATCGAACAGGACTGGGAACAGCTCCGCGAGGCGGTAAAACAGCAAAACGAAGCCGGTTATCCGATGTTTATGGGCTATGAGTGGCAGGGCTCCGGAGATGACGGAGACCATAATGTGTTCTTTTTGGATAATGAACAGCCAATGCTCCATCCCATGCGGTACGAGGAACTCTATCAGGCGTATAAGGACAGGTCGGCGATAGCCATCCCCCACCATGTGGCCTACCAGCTGGGCAGCAGGGGGAAAAACTGGGAGACGCACCGGGAAGCCTTCTCTCCGTTTGCGGAGATCTATTCCAGCCATGGCTGCAGTGAAAATGATACAGGCCCTTTTGATATGGAGCGCCATCTCCACATGGGGCCAAGAACCGGAGAGACCTGTTATGAGAGGGGGCTCGAGAAGGGGTATCTGGTCGGCATGATTGCCTCTGGAGACAACCACAATGTACCGGCGGTTCACGATCATGGAACCATGTGCGTGCTGGCGGCGGACGGCTCAAAGGAGGCGATCTGGGAAGGCCTGCAAAACCGCCGGGTATATGGCGTCAGCAGAAGCCGTATGGATATTGATTTTACCATAAACGGAAGCCCGATGGGGTCTGTGGTGAAGCCGGGAGAAGGGACGCTTGCATTTGCCATTGAGGCGGCGGACGCCATTGACCGGGTAGAGATCCTTCGGAACAATGTTCTGGATACCATGGCGGTTCATGCGGGAACCTGGGAAGAGACTGAGTATACCGGCGTAAGAAAGTATAAGTTTGCAGTGGAGTTTGGCTGGGGGCCGAATCCCAAGTTTTATAAGGACCGTCTGATGAAAACATGGGTTGGGTCTCTGGAAGTTCCGGGCCGTCTCTGCTCGGTGCAGAAATGCTTTAACAGCTTTGGTCAGGAGCTTTGCAATGTGACGGAGAAATCCTGTGAATTCCATATGACTACCTATATGAGCACCACCACAGGCCACTGGATGGGACCGAGTACGGTCGTGAAGGAAGGTTTTGTGTTTGAAGTGGAGGGAAAGCCGGAGGATGAGATCGTGCTGAAGGTGGACCGCTACGTCTACCGCTTTACGCTTAAGGAATTGATGAAATCCTCGAGAATTCTTGCCCAGTATCAGGAGAGCATGGATCTGGCAGCAGAGGTCTTTGGAAATGTGGAACACTACCGCGATGATTTCTATTGGCACAACGCCTATAAGACCAGAATCCGCCAGGCAGTGCCGGAAGAGGCGTATACGATGAAGTATGAAAAGAAGGTGACACTGGAGGCGGGAAGCTGCTACCGGCTCCGGGTGCACTTGAGAAATGGAGACACCGCCTGGGTTTCCCCGATTTTTGTGCGGGAATAACAGATAAAAAGAGTTACGAAGAGTGAAGGCGGATTCTTGGAAATGGAATCGTGAGAGTGGCATTCACTTTTCGGGACTCTTTCTTATTAATATGTAAACTTAAATTGTAATCTTAAAATGTAAATTTAATGGCGCAGAATGGAATACCACTCTGCGCCGTCTGATTACCGGTTGGCTGATTTTAATTCATTATGGTTCGTCTGCCGTGTCTTCCACAATGGTAGTGGATTCCTCTGCGGCAAATTTCTTCAGTGCATCTCCGGTTCCCTCATATATCTCTTCGACTTCTTCTGAGTCTGCTTCTTTATCTTCTGTATCTGCGGCCTGCTCCGGTTCTTCTTTGAACCCTTCTGTGGCGCCGGCTGCGTAGTCGAGCCCGCCGTCTTCGGTAATATCTTCTTCCTCCTCGTCGTCCTCTGAACGGTCCATAGCGGAATCAAGCATATCCTTGGCAGTGTCGGCAACTGCGGAAGCGGCTTCCCTGGCCGTACTGTTCACGATGCTGGCTGCGTCTTTCACGAGGTTCTTCGCGGCAGAAGCTGCATCCTTGGCTGCGTCGGCCATATCGGCTGCGGCTACCTTGAATTCATCTTTGTCTGCGTGAAGGGATACGTAGTTCCTGTTCATTGTGCTGTCAATTTTGGAAATGTCATCATTCCCGTCATCTTCAAAATCATGAAAATCTTCTTCCAGTTCTTTATGGAAAGATTTATATTTCGTAAAATAAGAGATACCGGCCGCAACGGCACCCGCGATGGTGGCGAAAGCCACTAATTTCCCAAAACTATTACCCTTTTTTGCCATGTGAAACACTCCTTTCATTTGATTCTTATTGTAATACTTATAAAGAAAAAAATAAAGGTATATAATAAGAAAATTTCTATAAACTATGTAGGAACGGGAAAATGCTCTCAGTTATGGAATGAAATTGTAAAAAAAATATAAAATTAGCACTCAACTATTGACAGTGCTAATAATGAGTGATATAACTTAGTATGTGAATAAAAGAAGTTTCCATTGCGAAACAAAAAGAAAGAATCAATAGAAACAGTATGAGGAGGAATTGCAATGAAATTAGTACCATTATTTGACAGGGTAGTATTAAAACCATTGGTTGCAGAGGAAACGACGAAATCCGGTATCGTTTTACCGGGTCAGGCAAAAGAAAAACCGCAGCAGGCGGAAGTAATCGCAGTTGGACCAGGCGGCCTGGTTGATGGCAAGGAAGTAACCATGCAGGTAAAGGTCGGCGATAAAGTAATCTTTTCCAAGTATTCAGGAACCGAAGTGGAAGGCGAAAGCGAAAATGACAAGCTGGTTATCGTAAAGCAGAACGATATCCTGGCTGTGATCGAATAAACCGTATCCCTAAGGCAATACCGAAATCATAACAAAAACGATAGATAGAAAGAAACTGGAGGAATGAAATCATGGCAAAGCAGATTAAATATGGTGTAGACGCCAGAAAAGCACTGGAAGCCGGCGTAAATCAGTTAGCAGACACAGTTCGTGTAACATTGGGACCGAAAGGAAGAAACGTTGTTCTTGACAAATCCTTTGGCGCTCCGCTGATCACTAATGATGGTGTGACCATTGCAAAAGAGATCGAGCTGGAAGATCCATATGAGAACATGGGCGCACAGCTTGTGAAAGAGGTTGCGACAAAGACCAACGACGTAGCTGGTGATGGTACTACTACAGCGACGGTACTGGCCCAGGCGATGATCAATGAAGGCATGAAGAACGTTGCTGCAGGCGCTAACCCGATCGTTTTAAGAAAGGGTATGAGAAAAGCTACTGAGGCAGCTGTAGAAGCGATTGCAAAGATGAGCGAGCCGATTAAGGGCAAAGCTTCTATCGCGAGAGTAGCGGCGATCTCCGCAGCAGACGATGGAGTCGGCGAGATGGTAGCCGATGCGATGGAGAAGGTTTCCAACAACGGTGTCATCACCATTGAAGAATCCAAGACCATGAAGACTGAGTTAGACTTAGTAGAAGGTATGCAGTTTGACAGAGGATACGTTTCCGCTTATATGTGCACCGACATGGAGAAGATGGAAGCCAACTTAGACGATCCGTATATCCTCATTACAGATAAGAAGATTTCCAACATTCAGGAAATTCTTCCATTATTAGAGCAGGTTGTACAGTCCGGCGCAAGACTCTTAATCATTGCAGAGGACATCGAGGGCGAGGCTCTGACCACATTAATCGTAAACAAATTAAGAGGTACCTTCAATGTAGTAGCAGTTAAGGCTCCTGGCTACGGCGACAGAAGAAAAGAGATGCTTCAGGATATCGCTATCTTAACAGGCGGCAAGGTAATTTCCGAAGAGTTAGGCTATGAATTAAAGAGCACCACAATGGATATGCTTGGACGTGCGAAATCCGTTAAGGTTCAGAAGGAAAATACCATTATCGTGGACGGCGAAGGCAGCAGAGACGAGATCGAAGCAAGAATCGGCCAGATCAAGGGTCAGATTGAAGAGACCACATCTGATTTTGATAAAGAAAAATTACAGGAAAGACTTGCGAAGTTATCCGGCGGTGTCGCTGTTATCCGCGTAGGTGCGGCTACCGAGACCGAGATGAAGGAAGCAAAGCTTCGTATGGAAGATGCTTTATCCGCAGCAAGAGCAGCCGTAGAAGAGGGCGTTATCGCCGGCGGCGGTTCCGCTTATATCCATGCTATGAAGGACGTTCAGAAAGTAATTGACAGTCTGGATGGCGAAGAAAAGACAGGTGCAAAGATTATCTTTAAGGCTCTGGAGGCTCCGTTATACCACATTGTGGCAAACGCAGGTCTGGAAGGCGCCGTTATTATCAGCAAGGTAAAAGAGGCTCCGGTTGGCACAGGTTTTGATGCTTATAAGGAAGAATATGTAGACATGATCGAGGCTGGTATCCTGGATCCGACCAAGGTTACGAGAAGCGCATTACAGAATGCGAACAGTGTTGCATCTACCTTATTGACAACTGAATCCGTTGTTGCTAATATAAAAGAAAAAACACCTGCAGCTCCGGCTCCAGGCGGAATGGATATGATGTAATAACGGAAGCAAAAGCGACGCATGCGTAATGAAAAGAGGGTTTGCAGTGCTTGCATTGCAGATCCTCTTTATTTTGTTTCATAGGAATGTTCAGCCTGTGATACAAAAACCCTCCGAGTGATGCAGACTACGCGCTAAGAAAATATGGCTGCTGAAGCGACCGCGCTCCGGCGCGAGTCCGGCTTGCCGGATTCTTTGTTCAGGAAAGTACAGCCTGTAAGATCATCGCCCTCCGGGGATGCGGACCGTGAACTATATCATCTCCCTTCACAGAAGAAAGGACATCAGTCTATGAATGAAATGTATGCAGAATGGCTCGTAAAACGAAAAGCACCAGCTTATATGATGCTTGTCAAGGTATTGATGGTTCTGGTATGTGTGGTGGCATTCTTTATTGCTGTATCCCCGCTGCTCGGAATTTTCGGAATCCTGGTTCTCTTTGCGGCAGCAGCGGCAGCCTACTTTGTCTTCCGCAACAGCGAAGTCGAGTTTGAGTACCTCTATGTAAGCAATCAGCTGACGATTGATCGGATTTACGGAAAGACCAAGAGAAAAAAAGCCTGGGAAGGTTCCATGGATGAGATTCAGATCGTTGCGCCTACCGGTTCCACGGAAGCGAAAGATCACGAGACAAATAATATGAAGGTTCTGGATTTCTCTTCTCACACCCCGGACGCCAAGACATTTACATTGATCAGCCAGTCCGGCAGTGAATCCATGAAGATTATTTTCGAGCCGAACGATAAGCTTCTTCACTGCATGAAGATGACGGCTCCACGAAAGATCGTGGACCGCGTTTAAGGAGATGCCTGGAACGTCGTTTGAGGATTTGTTTCAGGATAAGATTTATAAGGGTAAAAGGAAAAGGACAGATACATGATGTGGATTAGGACGCGGAGTGTGTTTGGCCTTTTTTTGTGGTCTTTGGGAATGGGGGAGGAGAAGTGAAGCTAAAATGGCTGGATTGGTGAAGGGGATAATATTTACGGACGAATTAAGCGTAGATGATTTGTAAAAAGTATGTATTGATAAGGCGTATGGGAGATTTTTATAGAAATTTTTGTAAAACCTAACATCGATGCTTGACAGGTGTAATTCGAATATAGTAAGATAGAAAACAAGTTCCACAGCATTTTCTTGCCTGTGAAATTCTAAAATTCTTTGTTTCAATGCGGTTTCCGCAAAAAAATCCTATGTTTAGCTTCAGGAGAGTTGGTGATGTGTATGATTGATTGAGAAAAAGTCTTGTAATGGCAAAGCTTTTACAGTATAATAAAAACATCTGAGTAGCGTAAAAACTAAAGATAGGAGAGGTGAAATGACAAAAGATGAAAAGTTGGATTTACTCTGTGGAAATGTTCAGAGTATAAATGATAATGTAATTGTGATGAAAAATGATATGGCTATGATGAAGGGCGATATCGTGGAATTAAAAGGCGATGTAGCAGAGCTGAAGAGCGATATGGCTGAGGTAAAGAGTGATATCGTGGAGTTAAAGAGTGATGTAGCAGAGCTGAAAAGCGATATGGCTGAGGTAAAGAGTGATATCGTGGAGTTAAAGAGTGATGTAGCAGAGCTGAAAAGCGATATGACTGTGGTAAAGAGCGATATCGTGGAATTGAAGAGCGATATGGCTGTGGTAAAGAGCGATATTGTAGAATTAAAGAGCGATATGGCTGAGGTAAAGAGCGATATGACCGTGGTAAAGACTGATATCATAGATCTGAGAAATGATATGAACACCATGGAAGGCAGAATTGATGCTAAGATGGAACAGTTAAATGAAAATGTGAAGGGGATTCGTTTTACCATTGAAAATGAAATCCGCCCGAGTATTGCTCTTATTGCAGAATCACATTTCATTCTGAACAGAAAACTGGATGAGGCGATAAGAGTAGCGGGAAGTATCGAAATGACAAGAATTCGAGTCAGCATACTGGAAGATGATGTAAAGAAGCTGAAAAGAGCAGTAAATATGTGATCTATATCATAAGATACGAGAAATTAGTAGATTATGAAGAGAATATCAGTTATACAACAGAGCTTACTATAATTAGAAAAGAAAACAGTAAATAAATGCAGCTTACTTCGGCAAATGTGCCGAAATAGGCTGCATTTTTGATTATAAGCTTCTATTTTTAATTTGGATCTTAAAGGCATAAAATAAAGACCAGCAATATACAATAACAAAAGATTTCTAAATAAATCAAATACAAATTATAAATAATAAAATGTTATTATGTGTTAACATTAACTGATATATAAATAAAGGTGATGGAATATAGATCGAATGTGCTAACAGCATTTCCTATAATTTCATAGATACAAACCAAGAGTAAGTAAGACAGCTTGACAGGCCCCATATTAACATATAAAGTATAAGAAACATATCGTTTCAAAATCAGGTGAGACGGCCAAATAAATCCAAGTCGAACGGCAGAAGGAGCTCTACATGAAAAAGCTAAGAAGTCCCTTGTTATCGGTGCTCGTAATTTACATACTGTGTTTTATCTTTCGAATGATAGAATACTTTATGATTCGTACAGATCAGACCTTATTGGGAGAAGCGATCATACATAAGATTGCTGGCATCATAATTCTCTGGATTGCAATAAAAATGCTATCTAGTGATTTCGAGTTTATTGGATTTAAGCGTAAAGGTATATTCAAAAATTTTGCATTCGGTTTACTGTTTGGTATTTCTGTGTTTGCGGCCGCATATGGGGCAGAAATCCTGATTGCAGTTTCGCAGGGGAATTTCCAGTCCCTTCAATTTTATGTCAGCAGCTATGCTGTGGATAAAAATATAGGAAATCAGACCGGTATCCTGTTCTTCCTTATTTGTATTGTTGGTAACATCGTTAATGTACTGATGGAGGAAGGCGTATATCGAGGACTTTTTCAAAAAATTCTTCAACAGAAATACAAATTTATTGCAGCAGCAATTATTTGCTCCATTTTATTTGGTGTGTGGCACGTCATAGGTCCGATTCGCAATTATTATGACGGTTTGAGCAGCATGGGAGGGATGGCGGCCAACATTTTCATGTTGGTAATCACAAGCAGTCTTGTTGGTTTTAAAGCGGCTATGATAACGAAATTAACCGGCTCACTTTACATGGCTATGGGGGATCATTTTGTCAATAATACAATCGTAAATATTTTACACGTTACTTCCTATACAGGCGCTGATGAATTGATGTTTGTGCGAATCACAATTGCTCAAAGTCTCTCATTTCTGTTGGTTCTTATTTTCTATATCTGGAAACAGAAGAAGACTGATTCAGACAGTTCTCCCTCCGGAAATTAGTCAGCCGTATCGAATCGGGAATGGCATCATTAAACGATAAATTTTGAATGCGGGCAGTGCATTTGTTTACATACTTATGCATTGCCCGCTTGATGATCATGCTCATTCGGACAGGAAGAATTTATCTTGTTTTTTCCCTGGCTTCTATGAGCTGAATATAGTTTTTCTTATATAGGGAAACAAATATTGTTGAAACATGTTTAAAGCGTGGTCGCTAGAAACGTAAACGCAGGTAAAATACAAGGGGTCTGGAATTAGCATAGAAGATATAAAGCCACACAAAAAAATTAATTATTAATAACATACAGCTTAAAGTAAAAACAAAGGGCTTAACAAAAGAAATATAAAGTATTCCTTACAAACTCCCAAATAATGTAAATTTATAAGCCGCGATGAATATATTAAATACGCTGGAAATTATGTCTTTCACACACGGAAAACAGATTGAAATTGTCCGTTGACAAGTGACGCAAAATTTGTTAAACTATGTAACTAACAAGCAAAAATATATTAGTTACATTAATAAAAAGGACAAGAAAGAGAGGAAAAATTAATGGGTACAATTATTGGCGACGGCATTACTTTTGACGACGTACTTTTAGTTCCAGCTTATTCAGAAGTAATTCCCAATCAGGTTGATTTGACGACCTACCTCACGAAGACCATCAAGCTGAACATTCCCCTGATGAGTGCTGGTATGGATACGGTTACCGAGCACCGTATGGCAATTGCCATGGCAAGACAGGGAGGTATCGGTATTATCCACAAGAACATGTCGATTCAGGCGCAGGCAGATGAGGTTGATAAGGTAAAGAGGTCGGAGAATGGCGTCATTACGGATCCATTTTATCTTTCCCCAGAACATACATTAAAGGATGCGGACGAGCTGATGGCGAAGTTCCGCATTTCCGGTGTGCCGATTACAGAGGGCAAAAAGCTGGTTGGTATCATTACCAACCGTGATTTAAAATTTGAGGAAGATTTTTCCCGCAAAATTAAAGAGTGTATGACTTCCAAAAATCTGGTGACGGCGAAGGAAGGCATTACCATGACAGAAGCGAAGAAGATTCTTGCCAAGGCGAGAGTGGAAAAGCTTCCGATCGTTGATGAAGATTTTAATTTAAAGGGACTCATTACAATTAAGGATATTGAAAAGCAGATCAAATATCCGTTGTCTGCAAAAGACAGCCAGGGAAGACTTCTGTGTGGTGCTGCCATCGGAATTACTGCTAATGTTCTGGATCGCGTGGCCGCTTTGGTCGCTTCCAAGGTCGATGTGATTGTCCTGGATTCCGCTCATGGCCATTCCGCCAACGTACTAAACTGTGTACGCATGATTAAGGAAGCATACCCGGATCTTCCGGTTATCGCTGGAAACATAGCGACCGGAGACGCGGCAAAGGCCCTGATTGAGGCCGGTGCAGATGCGATTAAGGTCGGTATCGGACCTGGTTCTATCTGTACTACCCGTGTGGTTGCCGGTATCGGTGTGCCGCAGATCACGGCAGTTATGGATTGCTATGCGGTAGCGAAAGAATATGGAATTCCAGTTATTGCAGACGGTGGTATCAAGTATTCCGGAGATTTAACAAAGGCCATCGCAGCGGGCGGTAATGTCTGCATGATGGGCAGTATGTTTGCCGGATGCGATGAGAGCCCGGGAACATTTGAGCTGTATCAGGGAAGAAAATATAAGGTATATCGTGGCATGGGGTCTATTGCAGCCATGGAGAACGGAAGCAAGGACCGTTACTTCCAGTCTGATGCCAAAAAACTGGTTCCGGAAGGCGTGGAAGGCCGTGTTGCATACAAAGGTCTCGTCGAAGATACCGTATTCCAGATGCTGGGCGGACTCAGAGCAGGAATGGGTTATTGTGGTGCTTCTGATATTAAGACACTTCAGGAAACAGCTAAATTTGTAAAAATTACCGCAGCATCCCTGAAGGAAAGTCACCCGCATGATATTCATATTACGAAAGAGGCTCCGAACTACAGTATTGATGAGTAGGATCGGTTGTGACGGAATTGTGGCATATCTATAAATAGTATAATTATAATAGGAAGAGACTCTGTTTTGAGAAAAGCAGAGGCTCTTCTTTTTTGTGTTAAAATCGCATAAAAATCCAGGGAGCGATTTAGCGAAGATAAAATTGAAAGAATCATCAAATACCAGAATAATAACGAAAATATAATGATAGATAACCAAATATGTGCAATATACTGAAAATAATAAAGAATATTAAAAATATACAAATAAATACAAAGGCTTTCATATGACTAATTTACTAAAAAAACATGATAAAGTTACGAAAGAAAATATGGTAAAACCTTGAAATGTAACCAGTTTGTTACCGTGTCGAGGTATAATGCATCTATACATGAAATCTCTTAAACAAAAAACAGAAAATATATGCAATTTGAGAGGCGTAACTGCCTGAAACATAGGCAGATGTAGTTGAACAAATGAAAAGAAGGTGAAAGATGTCCACAGCAAAGAGAAGGAAGATTCACAATTCTTATCGTTATTTTACCATAGCAGCAGATGAATATGGAGAGAGGTGCATGAAAGGTAGTATCTTTCATGCAGGAAGAGCACCCGGAATTCGATCTGGCAGCTTTTTGGGAACCGACTATCCAGAACCAACTATTTAGATCCGATCATCCAAGGCGCCTGCAAAGGCACATTTAATCTGGGATACTTACCATTCAGGAGGTAAGAAAGCTGCCTTTACGATAAAGGTCCTGTACAGGAAACACTCGGCCTAACAGGAGTAAGCGGCTGGCATGGTGCCAGCAAGAAGCAGGCTTTCAGAAGATTTATGGAGAAGATTCTTATGATATCCTCCGTGCTGGAAAGCGAAAGAGAAAAAATGAGTGCGAAGATAGATCTTATACAGAAGATAGAAAAAAGTATTTATGGAAGGATAAGGAAGGAGAGAAAGTATGAAAGGACTTAGAAAAAGGTTCAGACGTGGGCTGGCTGGATTTCTGGCGTTTGTATTGACGATGACATCGTTTAATATGGTGTCATGGGCGGATGTGGCGAGTGCATTTGATAAAGAGAATGCCACATTTATCATGAATGGAGAAGATCTTCGGGATTCCGCGCAGGCGGCCATTGACAATGGCAATGAGTTCAATTTTGAAGATCTTGGTGCAGACACGTCAGACAGGAGTCTGGCCAAAGAATATCGAAAACTGTTTGAATCAGGGACAGTTTTTGAATTTTCTCCATCATATGACATGGATGATGAGGAGTACGCAGATGGGGCTGAGCTCCGAATGTTTATTCGTGTTGATGATGCGTATGAAGGGTATCAGATTACAGGAGATGAGGATATCATTTTCCTGTATATCAATGATTCTGCATCAAGAATCACATTCCGTTCCAAAATCGACGGGTATACAACTCAGAAGGTAACGGTAAAAGGAAATTCTTCCTTATTGGAGACCAATGGTGCGGCGGTATCAGGTGGAGAAAATGCAGATGCGGCTCAACTCCCGGATGCGGACGAAGAGACAAATTCAGCGGAAGAGATGGAAACTCCCGATGCAGATAAAGAAACCGATTTAAATGGAGAGGTTGAGACTTCAGAGGCAATTAAAGAAACTGATTCGAATGGAGAGGCCGAGACTTCAGAGGCTAATAAGGAAACAGAGCCAGAAGATGCAGTGGAAACCCCTGAGGCAAAGGAAGGAACAGAATCAGGAGAGACCGCTGAGACTTCAGCGGCCGATACAGAAACAGAAGAAAAATCAGAAGTTCCGGATGCAAATACCAGTGCGGCAGAAAATAGTAATCTGGAAACCGGAGCTGGTCAATCAGATGCGGTTCAGACGCCTGACGCAAATACGGCAGAAGAGAATCAGACTTCAGAGAATGATACAGCTGCCGGACAGATTTCCGAAGGCGATGGCAACACAGGCACTTCGTCTGATGAAAATGCTGCGGCTTCCAGTTCTGACAATAACAGCAGTGCAGATACATCGTCTGACAAAGTGGAACAGTTATCCATTTCACGCCATCTTGCCTATGTTCTGACAACTGCTATCTCGAATCATGAAGAGACCGAGGAAAAGGCTAATGATTCAGACGACGGGAAGAACAGCAATGCATCCGATCTTTCTGCTGATCATCAGGAAACAGCAGAGGAACCTCAAAGTGAGGAAGCTGACAATACAGAGTCCGGCGCTGAAATAAATGAGGATCCGACAATTGCTTTGCCTGTGGAAACTGAGAACAGTAATGATGCAGTAAAGGAAGAAGAACAGACCACCGTATCGTCCGAAGAGATGAGTCAGGCAGATGAAGAAGCAGGCGCGAACGGGAAACCGGATGAAAAAGAATCTGCTGTAACGGTTGAACCTTCAACAGAAGTTGATGAGCAGGAAGAAAAGACGGTATCAGGAAATACAAGCGGTAAGACGTATGGACAGATCGTGCTGGATGAGTCCTATTACGCGAAAGCTTATGTCACAACACTGAATAAGCTTCATGTTGATGTATCGGCAGAGGGGTATGCAGTAACTTACACAGTAACCCCGGTAGGTGCAGCGACAGTAAAAGGTGCGAAGAGCGTTCCGGAAGGAAATGATTTAAGCTTTACAGTAAAACCTCAGGTAGGCTACATGATTGACCGGGTAACTGCAAATGGAGAGGAACTGGAAGCAGTCGACGATTCCGAAGCCACAGATTCTAACGCTTCTTCCTTAGCAGAGCGCTATCTCGTAGCGTCCGTGGCAGAGGAACAGGAGATTGTCGTATTCATGTCGGAGACCGGAGAGCATCCGGAGTTTCACTACAGCAGGACCCTGGGGGACGTAGTAGTTTCTCTTCATGCAGAAGAAGGGATTTTGCCGGCCGGTACTGTGGCAAAAGTAACGGAGGTCACTGAAAAAGTAGAAGAAGCGGTTAAGGAAAAAACAGCAGAAGAGACTGGTGATGATACATCTGAAAATACAGTTCTTGCCTATGACATTAAGCTGTTTGCAGAGAATGATGAAGGAGAACTGGAAGCTCTTGATAACAGCTGGAGCGAGAATGGCTATGTAGACGTTACTTTCTCAGGTAAGGCGATAGAAGAGAAGAGCGCTGAGGCGGAGACGGTTGAAATAGAGCATATAGACATTGGCGATATTGATGTCTCCTCAGAATCTGTCAATAAGGTAACTGTCGATGAAGTGAAGAAAATAGAAACGGTATCGGAGGTAATTCATGTTGCCGGTGAAAATACGGTTGGAGAGATTTCCTTTGAGGCAGAGCATTTTTCTATATATACGGTTACTTTTAGTGGAAATAGTAACCAAAGTAAAGTAATCAAGTTTGTACCAGTGGACCTGGCTACTGGAGAAGAATTAAATAAGAAGGGAAAGGATAAGGCGGAAAGCTACTCTTTATTATTTAATTGGTATGATGATGATGGAATTAAATCTTTGACGTTAGCCAAAATCTCCAGTGATATGAAAAAGGCTTTGGCAATTAATTCCGGTTATGAATTTGTAAAGGCAACATTAAAAAATACAAATATTGAAATTACGAATATCGGTTATGAAAAGAAGAAGGTAAATAAAAAAACTGAATACAGATATGTTTATAGTACTGATAATGCGAATACATGGAATGATTTAAATGGTATTGAAGAAGTAGAGATGTGGTATAGCAATGCAGTTTTCCTTCGTTTCGATTTAAATAATGGAAGCGGTACTGTTCCAGAACCAATAAGTGCAAATCCGGGATCGATTATAACGCTTCCTGGACAGGGAAACCTGTACAGAGATAATTATGTGCTTTTAGGCTGGTCTGCAAGTAAGGATTCCAGTGCGGTGAATACCACTTCCTATGCGGGATATGTTCCATTAGAGAGCAGTTATCAGATGCCGCAGGCAAGTACGACACTTTATGCGGTATGGGCTCAAATTGCGGGTAGTAAATCTGGACATATCTCAATTGCAATCCGGAATGATGGGACGATTCCAGGTGAACCCTCCGTTCAATATGCTTCATATAGCTATTTATATGAAAATCATAAAGTAAATAATTTGTTATACTATTTTAATCCGCTGCACACGGTTGCCGGGGTTGAAGAGGTTAATAAGGTATTAACACCGGAGTTCCATGAAGAGGTAGAACGGCTGAACCGACAAAAGAAACTGTGGGATAGCGATGAATATGTCGAATGGTATGTAATAAAGGATCAGAGAAATGATTCCGCATATCCGGGTGGTGTTTGGCATGTCGATGGAGTTGTTCAGAAAAAAGTTTCGGTCAGTCTCAATTATAATAGAAATCAGACTCCGACAGGTGAAGAATATGGTGTCGTTCCCGATGGCCATTCCTATTTGAAGGGTGAGACCGCTAAGATCGCAGGCAATGGATCATTGAAGTGGCCGGGATTTGTCTTTGATGGTTGGGATACTAATAAAGATGGAACTGGTAAACGGTACCATGAAAATGACACCATTAAGATGGAAAGCAATGTTACCTTATACGCGCAGTGGCAGGCGAACGGTGCAGTAAAACTTACTTATGATAAAGATGCGGCCGATGCAGCTGAAGTCCTGCCGAATAAGACAGAAACGGTTCAAGGTGGTCAGAGTTTAAATGACAGACAAAAACCTCTTGGAACGACGAGCCGTCCTGGTTACATTTTTGGTGGCTGGTATACAGAAAGGAATGGGTCAGGTGATCTATTTACAGTGGAAACACCAATAGAAACCAACATGACCGTATATGCAAAATGGATACCAAATTCTGAAGTAACACTTACGTATGACAAGGCGGCGGATGATGCGACTGCAGTCGTTCCGAATGTGACAGAGACTGTTTTAAAAGGCCAGAATCTTGAAAATGCCGGAAGAACGCTTGGAAGCACAAGTCGTCCAGGATATACATTTGGAGGCTGGTACACAGGAAAGAATGGAACTGGAAAACCGTTCAATGAAAAAACTGCAATCGAAGAAAGCATGACCGTCTATGCAAAGTGGACAGCAAATGTCCAGGTGACACTAAAGTATGACAAGGCGGCGGACGATGCAGCGGCAGTTGTTCCGAATACCTCAGAGACGGTTCTGAGCGGTCAGAGTCTTGCAGATGCAGAAAAAGAACTTGGAACGACGAGCCGTCCAGGATATGCGTTTGGAGGCTGGTATACAGAGAAAAATGGAAGTGGAACTCCATTTGAAAGAACAACTGCAATCGTAAGTAACATGACCGTTTATGCGAAGTGGGTTGAGAATGAAAAAGTAACATTGACGTATGATAAAGCAGCAGCAGATGCGGCAGCGGTAGTTCCGAGTACAACGGAGGAGCTTCTGAGAGGTCAGAGTCTTGCACTTGCTGGAAAAAAACTTGGAAGCACAAGCCGTCCGGGATATACGTTCGGAGGCTGGTACACAGCGGCCGGCGGCACCGGAGATCGGTTTGATGAAACCATTGTAATTGAAGATAGTATGACAGTCTATGCTGCATGGATTCCCAATGGAGAAGCAACTCTGACGTACGATAAGGCAGCAGACGATGCGACGACGGTAATTCCCAATACAGTGGAGACAGTCCTGAGTGGCCAGAGCCTTACCAATGCCGGAAAAACGCTTGGAAGCACAAGCCGTCCAGGATATACCTTCGGAGGCTGGTATACGGGTAAAGATGGAAATGGGGAACCGTTTACTGTAGATACCGCAATTGCTGGCAGTATGATTGTATTTGCGAAGTGGATTCCCAATGATTCAGTTATGCTGACGTATGACAAGGCAGCAGATGATGCGGTGGCGGTAATCCCGAATACGACAGAGACTGTTCTGAGCGGTCAGAGTCTTGCAGATGCAGGAAAAGAGCTTGGAAAAACGAGTCGTCCCGGCTATACCTTTGGAGGCTGGTATACAGAAGTGAATGGAGGCGGCCAGCCGTTTGATGAAGCATTTGCGATCAAAGAAAACATGAAGGTCTATGCGAAATGGACAGCGAATGCCGAAGTAACGCTGACGTATGATAAGAATGCAGCAGATGCGGCAACGGTAGAACCAAACGCCGAAGAGACAGTCTTGAGCGGTCAGAGTCTTACAGACGCAGGAAGAGAGCTCGGAAGAACGAGCCGTCCAGGATATACCTTCGCGGGCTGGTATACGAACGCGGATGGAGGAAGACGATTTACCCAGGAGGATAAGATTACGGAAAGTATGACGGTCTATGCAAGATGGACTGCCAATAATACCGTAACGCTGACGTATGATAAGGCAGCTGCAGACGCAGCAGAAGTAATGCCGAATACGACAGAGACAGTCCTGAGCGGACAGAGTCTTACCAATGCAGGAAAAAAACTTGGAATCACGAGCCGTCCCGGCTATACCTTTGGAGGCTGGTATACAGAAGCAGATGGAGCTGGAAAACAGTTCGATGAAACCTTTGCAGTGAAAGAAAGCATGACCGTCTATGCGAAATGGACAGCAAATGCGGAGGTAAGCCTGACGTATGATAAGGCGGCAAATGACGCAGCGGAGGTAATGCCAAATACAACGGAGACCGTCCTGAGTGGCCAGAGTCTTGCAAATGCAGGAAAAGAGCTGGGAAAAACAAGCCGTCCTGGCTATACATTTGGAGGCTGGTTTACAGAGGAGAATGGAGCGGGAAAGCCGTTTGATAAAGACGTTGTAATTGAAAAGAGCATGACAGTCTATGCGAAATGGACAGCAAATGCCAATGTAACACTTACCTATGATAAGTCGGCGAAGGACGCCACAGAGGTAATTCCAAGTGTAACGGAGACAGTACTGAGCGGTCAGAGCCTTGCTGGTGTTGGAAAGGATCTCGGAAAAACAAGCCGTCCCGGCTATACATTTGGCGGCTGGTATACAGAAGAAAACGGAGCCGGAAAAACGTTTGATGAAAAGACTGCAATTGAGAAGAGCATGACTGTCTATGCAAACTGGATTCCCAATGCCGACGTAACACTGACTTATAATAAGGCAGCGGATGATGCGACAGCGGTAGTACCAAATGCAGCAGAGACCGTCCTCAGTGGCCAGAGCCTTAAAGATGCTGGGAAAGAACTTGGAAGAACAAGCCGTCCGGGCTATACGTTTGGAGGCTGGTATACAGAAGAGAATGGAGCTGGAAATCAGTTCGACGAAACAGCTGCAATTAAAGTAAGTATGACCGTCTATGCGAAATGGACTGAGAATACAGCAGTAACACTGACCTATGACAAAGCAGCGAGTGATGCATCGGATGTTGTTCCAAATACGACAGAAACAGTACTGAGCGGTCAGAGCCTTGCTGATGCTGGTAAAGTTCTTGGAAGCACAAGCCGTCCAGGATATACATTTGGAGGCTGGTACACAGAAACGGCTGGGGCTGGAACCCGAATAAGCGAAAAAACGGCAATTGAAAAAGATATGACCGTCTATGCGAAGTGGACTCCGAATGCTGAGGTAACACTGACCTATGACAAGGATGCGGACGATGCGGCCGCAGTCGTTCCAAATACAGCAGAGACAGTCCTGAGTGGTCAGAGTCTTGCGAATGCAGGGAAAGGACTTGGAAGCACAAGCCGTCCCGGATATACGTTTGGAGGCTGGTATACAGAGAAAAATGGAAATGGAAGCCCGTTTGATGAGAAAATTGCTATCGTAAAGAGTATGACAGTCTATGCAAACTGGATTGCAAATGAAAAAGTAACATTAACGTATGATAAAGCAGCAGCAGATGCGGCAGCGGTAGTTCCGAGTACAACGGAGGAGCTTCTGAGAGGTCAGAGTCTTGCACTTGCTGGAAAAAAACTTGGAAGCACAAGCCGTCCGGGATATACGTTCGGAGGCTGGTACACAGCGGCCGGCGGCACCGGAGATCGGTTTGATGAAACCATTGTAATTGAAGATAGTATGACAGTCTATGCTGCATGGATTCCCAATGGAGAAGCAACTCTGACGTACGATAAGGCAGCAGACGATGCGACGACGGTAATTCCCAATACAGTGGAGACAGTCCTGAGTGGCCAGAGCCTTACCAATGCCGGAAAAACGCTTGGAAGCACAAGCCGTCCAGGATATACCTTCGGAGGCTGGTATACGGGTAAAGATGGAAATGGGGAACCGTTTACTGTAGATACCGCAATTGCTGGCAGTATGATTGTATTTGCGAAGTGGATTCCCAATGATTCAGTTATGCTGACGTATGACAAGGCAGCAGATGATGCGGTGGCGGTAATCCCGAATACGACAGAGACTGTTCTGAGCGGTCAGAGTCTTGCAGATGCAGGAAAAGAGCTTGGAAAAACGAGTCGTCCCGGCTATACCTTTGGAGGCTGGTATACAGAAGTGAATGGAGGCGGCCAGCCGTTTGATGAAGCATTTGCGATCAAAGAAAACATGAAGGTCTATGCGAAATGGACAGCGAATGCCGAAGTAACGCTGACGTATGATAAGAATGCAGCAGATGCGGCAACGGTAGAACCAAACGCCGAAGAGACAGTCTTGAGCGGTCAGAGTCTTACAGACGCAGGAAGAGAGCTCGGAAGAACGAGCCGTCCAGGATATACCTTCGCGGGCTGGTATACGAACGCGGATGGAGGAAGACGATTTACCCAGGAGGATAAGATTACGGAAAGTATGACGGTCTATGCAAGATGGACTGCCAATAATACCGTAACGCTGACGTATGATAAGGCAGCTGCAGACGCAGCAGAAGTAATGCCGAATACGACAGAGACAGTCCTGAGCGGACAGAGTCTTACCAATGCAGGAAAAAAACTTGGAATCACAAGCCGTCCTGGCTATACCTTTGGAGGCTGGTATACGGAGAAAAATGGAGAAGGATCTTCGTTTAATGAAACATTTGTAATCGAAGTAAGTATTACGGTCTATGCAAAATGGATTCCAAATGCAGAAGTAACGCTGACGTATGATAAGGCAGCAATCGATGCAGCAGAGGTAGTCCCGAACACAGCAGAGGTAGTCCTGAGCGGTCAGAGTCTTGCCCAGGCAGGCAGAGTAATTGGAAGCACAAGCCGTCCTGGCTATACATTTGATGGCTGGTATACAGAAGAAAACGGAGCCGGAGTTCGGTTTAATGAGACATTTGCAATTGAAGAAAATATGGTTGTTTATGCAAAATGGACTCCGAATGTAAAAGTAACCCTGACTTATGATAAGGCAGCAAAGGATGCGGCAGAGGTAATGCCGAATGCAAAAGAGACCGTTCTGAGCGGCCAGAGTCTTTCCAATGCTGGAAAGGTGCTCGGAAGTACGATCCGCCCCGGATACACCTTCGGAGGCTGGTACACAGCTGAAAACGGAAATGGAGATTTATTTAATGAAATATCCGTAATCGAAGAAAGCATGACAGTCTACGCGAAGTGGGTTCCAAATGCAGAAGCAACACTGACCTATGATAAGGATGCAGCAGATGCGGCAGCGGTAGTTCCGAATACTACAGAGACAGTCCTGAGTGGTCAGAGTCTGGTCAATGCCGGAAAACAGCTTGGAAGCACCAGCCGCCCCGGATATACGTTCGGAGGCTGGTATACAGGTAGAAATGGAAGCGGAGAACAGTTTACTGCCGATACGGTAATTGCTGGCAGTATGATTGTATTTGCAAAGTGGATCCCTAATGATTCGGTTATGCTGACCTATGATAAAGCAGCGAATGATGCAGCAGCAGTATTACCGAATACAACAGAAACGGTTCTGAGCGGACAGAGTCTTACAGATGCAGGAAAAGAGCTCGGAAAAACGAGCCGTCCTGGCTATACATTTGGAGGCTGGTATACAGAAGAAAACGGAGCCGGAATTGAATTTACCGAGAATGTTGTGTTAGTATCTGATATTACAGTTTACGCGAATTGGATTATCAAAAAAGATTTGTATAAAGAAATAAATTACTATTACGATGATGTTTTAGCTCCTTCTGAAACAGTAAAAAGTAATTCTGCAGTCTTTGGGGATTTGATCCTGCAGGATATTACGATTCCGGACGAAATGAACCGGGCAGATGGGAAGCACTATGTTTTAGACAAAATCGTCGGAAAAGATAAAGTAGTATCAGAAAATGCTGAGGATAACGTTGTCAACATCTACTACGCCCTTGACGAAAAAGGCGCCGGACCGGATCCCAATAAGCCGGACCAGATTCCGGATAAGTACCAGATAACCTTTACTTATACTGCATCTGCTAATGGTAAGGTGGAAGGACGTCTGGAAGAAGTAGTTACAAGGGAGAAAGAGGCAGATGGCAGCTTCAGTACGACAAATCCGGCGTATCCGGAGGCGTTGGTGACAGCATCGGCGGACAGCGGATACAGATTCGTGAACTGGACCTCCAGTGAAGTGGGAACCGTTGATGGTGAGCCGGTAAGCACATTTGCGGCTGAAGCAGATATCAGAAAAGCCGGTTTTACGACAGATTCCATTTTCACAGCACATTTTAATGCAAAAGATGATACAACTTACAGAGTGGAGTACTACTACGAATCCCAGGGCAGGTATCCTGCATCTACAGATAACTATGAAATCAGAACGGGCAAGACCGATGCAGCCGTATCTGTTGCAGACAGTGACAAAGTGAAGGCAGGATATGTATATGATACGACGGCATCAAATGTAGAAAGCGGGATTGTTAAGGGAGACAATAGCCTGGTATTAAAACTCTACTTTAAACAGCAGTTTACAGTAACTTATCGGCCGGGAGATCACGAATTCTTTACAGAGCAGGTGATTGGCGGAATATCTTACGGCGATAAGACACCGGAATTTACAGGCACAATGGATATCAGAGGAAAATACGTATTCAATGGCTGGAAACCGGTTGTTGCAGAGAACGTAACAGAAAACGCAGTGTATGTGGCACAGTGGAAGTATACGGGCAGCAGTGACGGCGGAAACAGCGGAGGCGGCAATACCCCGAACCCAGATCGTCCATACGTTCCAGGAGGTCCAGGTGAAACCGTAACTGTTGAGCCGGGAGATGTACCTTTGGCGAATCTGCCTGAAAGCGGCCCGGCAGATAATTTAATCCTGATCGATGATGGCAATGTACCGCTTGCCGGTCTTCCTAAAACCGGTGACCGCACAGGAGCACACGCAGGATTGGCAGCACTGCTTTCCGGATTCCTGCTGGCAGCGTTTACCGTGCTGAGCAGCAAGAAGAGGGAAGAAGAGAAGTAAAGCTTTACAATAAAAATGATTAAAAAGGCGAAGGCCTGGCAGAAGTAATAATCTGTCAGGCCTTCGCCTTTTATGTCGAGAATCTTTAAAAAAAATCAAATATTCTATTAAAAATAAGTGGATTTTTATATTTTTACGCTATAACTAAGTCTCTAATTTCTGCCATCTTAAGTATTTCGTTATTCTTTCTTTTAGGCAAAGTTTTGTCCGCCTAAATTTTTTCGTGAAGTAAATTTATGACCTTATTTTCGCTTATGTAACGAAAAGTTATGAAAATCACGATATATAACACAATATAGGGCGCATCAAACAACAAAAATTTAAAAATATAGGGGGTGAATAGAAAATACAGATTAAAAGATAAAGACAATATTGTATAGACTAAAGGCTGTATGCATGATGTGAATGCTAAAAAAATAGCGAAAAGTAAGAAATAGTACATATAATTTATTTTATTATACAGTTATTTTGATTTTTTAAATTTATTTTATTTCCATATCTTACAAAAACATTAATTATAAAAGCATTATACAGCGCCATGGTCACAAAACGGTTACATTTCAAGATTTTTCCATAATTTATTTTTGCTTTTTTTAATGCCAGGTTGGCTGTTTTAAAACTCATAAAATAAATTATAGGAAGGTGAATAAATTGTCGATAGCAAAAATGAGCACGATTCATAATTCATATCGTTATTTTACCATTTCCGTAGATAAATATGAAGATCGATGTATGAAGGGAGTTATCTATCATGCGGGAAAAACTCCGGGAATCCGATATGATAATTTCCTTGAAATGGTAATTCAAATGAATCGTATATTTGACAGCATGTCATGTCCCAAACAGACTATGGAATTGAGACGATTTACAGGAATAGAGTATCCGGAACCGGTAATACGGGAATGCAACCGCTATCAGAATGGCAGACTGGCGACGTTTCAGATTTATGTGAAATTTCGCTATAACGCCAGTTGGCAGGGAGACATTACCTGGCTGGAAGGTGAACAGACAGAAAGCTTCGAAAGTCTTTTGCAGATGCTTCAGATGATTGATCGAATCTTTACCGGTCAATCGAAGGAGAGAGGAACGAGGGTCACAAAAATCTGCCAGATTGCGATTAATTCCTGCGAAAAGGGATTGGTGACAGGAAGAGTACAAAACGCTTTTATCAATCATCTGGAGCGATTTAAAGGAACCATTGGTCTGGCTGATGCTATGGTACGTCTGTTTGAAGCAGGCGTTGGAGAAAATGATTCCGGAAAATCTCTGGAAGGAAAAATTATTTCAGAGGAAACCTGGGATTCTTATCGTTTAGGCGGGAAGGAAGCGACCTTCCTGATCAAGATCCTGTTCAGGGAACACTCAACCTGGCAGGGAGTAATTTACTGGCGTGAAACTGGTGAGAAACAGGCTTTCAGAAGCTTTTTGGAGATGATCATGTTGATAGCTTTAGCATTAGAAAGCGGTAAGGAAGAGAGTGAGTTTGAAGATAGATTTACAACAACTAATAATAGAGAAAAAGCCCGGATGGAAGGGTAAGGAAGGAGAGAAAGTATGAAAGGACTTAGAAAAAAGTTCAGACGAGGGCTTGCCGCGTTCCTGGCATTTGTTCTGACCATGACTTCCGTGAATACGGTGTCACTGGCAGATGTATCAAATGCACTGGAAACAGAAAAAGCTACCTTTGTCATGAGCGGAGAAGATATAGTGGAATCCGCTCAGGCTGCTATTGATAGTGGCAGTACCTTTACTTACGAGGATCTCGGAATCGAGGAGACAGGAAGTACAGCGAAAGAGTATCAGAAGCTATTTACAAATGGCACAGTATATGAAATCGCCCCTTCTTATGACCTGGACGAAGAGGAAAACGCAGACGGAGCGAATCTCCGGATGTTTATCCGAGTAAAAGGTGAAACAGAAGGATATCAGATAACTGGTGAGGAAGAAATTATTTTCCTTTATATCAATGACTCTGAATCCAAAATTGCATTTCGTTCCAGAATTGATGATTATGTAACGGATAAGGTTACGGTTAAAGGGAATTCTTCTTTGGCAGAAACCGAAAAGCCGGTACTCGATGAGAATGGAAATGCAATAGAAGGCGATAAGCCGGCACAAACTCCGGAAGAATCCACTGTACCCAGTGGGGAAACCGGAAGCGTAGAAGAAACGAAGGAGCCGGAGACTGAGGCACCGGCACAGGAACCGGAAGAATCGATGCAGGAACCGGAGGCGGAGGTACCTACGCAGGAACCGGAAACAACAGCACCGGCAGAAGAGCCAAAGACAGAGGCTCCTACGCAGGCAGAAACCGAAAAGCCAACACAGGCTCCGGTACAGGAACCGGAAACACAGGCCCCAGTGCAGGAGCCAGAGACACAGGCCCCGGAAACTGATGCGGCAACACAGGCGCCGGAAGTGCAGGAACCAGATACAGAAGCTCCCGCACAGGAACCGGAACCAGAAGCCCCGGCACAGGAACCAGAGGCGGCAGATACAGGAAATGAAACCGCGTCTATAATAAGAAACAACACCTACGTATTGACAACTGCAATTGAGCCGACTTCAGAAGAGTCAGACGTATCAATTGTAGAGGAAGAGGTTCCGAAAGCAGATAGTCCGAAAGAGGATACAGAAGCAAATACGCCTGCCGATAATCCGGTTTCAGTAAGCACAGGAAGTAATGCGGATAAAGGTGATCATGCCGATCATGAAGAGAATAAACCTTCAGAGAAAATCGAAGGCAAGACCTATGGCCATGTATTACTCAATGAAGAAAGTTATGCAAAAGCATATGTAACGACCCTTGATAAAATGGGGATATCTGTTGAAGCAGCAGAAGGATTAACTCTTACGATTCATCATAATGCATTTTATAATGATAAAGATATATCAGAGGATGAAGTGATTAGAGGTCTGAAGGAAGGGGATGTGATTAATCCGGCGGATTATGCATGGGATAAAGATTTTCTTACCTATGCGGGGAGCAGTCAGGATAATATTGTTATAAGCAGTCAGACTGAGAACAGAGTAGATTTATATTATAATGCAATAGCTGAAGAAAAAACAGAAGATGAGGTGACAATTACAGGCGCAATCCCCAGAAGCTATTTTCGATCGGCAAAAGCAGATGATAATACTACACCTGGTAAGGTATTTCCAACGAAAACAGCAGAGTGGGTAGATGAAGCGAATGGCATTGGCAAGATTGATTTTACGATATATGGAAACCCAATTAGACGAGGCAGTGATGTAGTTTTAGTTATTGACAGTTCCGGCAGTATGGAGGGAGAAAAATGGTCAACAGCTAAGAAAGCAGCTAAAGGGTTTATAGATAATTTATATCAGAATAAAGATGGGGTTGTATCTGACGATAGAATTGCTATTGTTGATTTTGACAGCTCGGCAAAGGCTTATCCTGGTACAAATAATGGATCAGAGACTTTTTTAAAGGTTGATGACAAAATTACGGTAAACAAAAACAATTATTCAGCAACAAATTATTTTAAATCATATGTTCTGGATTCCCAAATGAAAGATAAAGGCGGAACAGACTATGATAAAGCATTACAAACAGCTCAGAGCGTTATTAATAATCGTAGGGATAGCTCCAGACCAGCATATATTGTATTCATGAGTGATGGAGAGCCTAACTACGAAGGTGCGCTTTGGTGGAAGGATTATTATGATGGACAGGAGTACGCAGCAGCATTAAAGGCTGATGGTGTAACCATTTATTCTATTGGGTTAAATATTGGTTCTGATAATTTTACTGATTTCATTGTCCCATTAGCTTCCGATCCTGCATCGACATATGCTAAAAATATAGTTAATACAAGCGAACTGATAGGCATCTACGACGCCATCGCCAGCTCCATCAAAATCGCCGGAACAGAAGCGACAATTACAGATGTCATCAACACAGAAGCGTTTGAGATTGCAACGGACTACAACGATGGCATGTGGTATGAAGCAAGCACAGGCACCGTAAGCAAGAGTTCCGATAATAAGACAGTTACATGGGATTTCGGTAATATTTCCGCCAATAAGGAAACCCTTACTATCTATATTAAAGTAAAGGATACGGTACCAGGCGGCACCGCACCGGATACCAACAAAGAGGCAAAAGTAGATTACACGGATCCAAATGAACAGTCCCAGACTCAGTATATACCGAGCCCCAACCTGGCAGTTGGAGATGTTGGCACCATCACATTAAACTATTACCTGGTTAATGAAGACGGTATTACAATCAACGGAACCGGCGAAGCGATTGATTTCGCGCGCCGCCAGCAGCTGGGAACCAAACTTTACGGGGATGCACCTCAGGAGTTTGGCAGCTATACCGTGAATGCACCATCGACCATTGAGTACAATGGTATCAAATATCAGTATGTAGCGGCAAGTGCATCGAAGGATGGAAGTGCGAATCCTGCAAATGTAGAGCTTAGCCCTGCCAAGAAGGCTGTTAATCTGTACTATGGCTATCAGGAAATCAAAGATGTCACAGTAACCTTTCACGGCAACGGAGGCACACCAAGCGTTAGCAGCGTGACCGTGCCAAAGGATACCGCTTTAGGCGGCCAGATAGCAACCGCAGAAAGAGAGGATCATAATTTCCTTGGCTGGAATACAGCAATGGATGGCTCTGGTAGCGCGTTCACTTCCAACACGATCGTTACAGATAACATTACTGTATACGCACAGTGGCAGAAAAAACAGGCGCTGACCATCAAAGCAGTCGATACAGAAAAAGTTTATAATGGTGAAATGCAGTATGCATCGGAAACAGGATACGAATCGACTGGTTTAAAAGCAGGTCACAGAATTACTAACATAAAAGCCAGTGGTTCCGGACGTGATGTTAAGGAAGATGGCTATCCAATCACCATTACAGGTAGTGTAAAAGTTGTAAATGAATCGGGTGTCGATGTAACACATGAATACACGATTACAAAAGAACCGGGAACTTTGACAATTAAACCAAAAGAAGTGACAATTACGGTAGATAACAGTTCAAAGGCCTATGGTTCCCTGGACCCGAAGTTCACCGGTAAAGTAGAAGGCCTCGTAAACGAAACAGACCTTGGCACCGTATCATTCGTGAGAATAAATGAGGCTGAGGAAGTCGATGTTTACAAGGAAGTACTCGCTGCAAAGTATAAAGCAAATAAAAACTATACTGTAACAGAGCACAGAGGCGACTTTGAAATCAAGGTAGCTACGATGCCGGGAGCGTCTTTATCGGCTAAGGGCGGCAGCTGGGAATACGATGGAAATGCACATTACGCAGCAGCAACTCTTAATAAGGCGGATGGCTATACCGTATATTACAAAGTGAATGACGGTGACTGGACAGTAAACCCGCCGAGTGTAACAGCGGTATCAGAAGGTATTGTAACGGTATCTGTAAAAGCAACGAAACATGGCTATGTAGACCTGGGGACTGATAATGTCACGCTGCAGATAACACCGAAGCCAGCAACAATTACAGTAAAAAATGCAGAAAAGACCTTTGGAGAAAGCGATCCAACATTTGAGGGAACCGTACAGGGACTTGTAAATAGTACAGATCTTGGAACGGTTACTTATAAACGATCGAATGATACCGAGAGCGTGGGAACGTATAATAAAGTCCTGATTCCAGAATACACAGTAAACACCAATTATAAGGTAACTGTAAATCCAGGTGATTTCAAAATTAATCCGGCAAAGGATCCTGAGGCGGACTTAAAGATCGCCGGAGGCAGCTGGCCGTATGACGGAAAAGAGCATAAAGTAAAGCTGAATGTCATAGATTCTGCACTGGCTGCACTGAAGAGATATACGATTGAATACAGTACGGACGGAGGCCAGACCTGGTCTAAAAATGTACCGGGAGTGACCAATGTATCCGACGGAACGCTTACCGTTATTGCAAGAGGTACTCGCGAAGGATATGAAACGCTGAAATCGAATGAAGCTACGATTTCAATTACGCCGGCGCCGGTAACAATTGTTGTTGACAATGCAGAAAAGTTCTATAATGACCCGGATCCGGCATTTACAGGAAAGATAAATGGACTTGTAAAAGCGGGAGATCTTGGAAACGTAACCTACAGCAGAACCAATGCCGATGAAGAAGTAGGCGTATATCAGAACGTATTAACTGCAAACTTTTATATAAATAACAACTATACAGTAGAGATAGAAAAGGGCAATTTCGAAATTAAGAGCGCATCACTCGAAGGCGCAGTGCTAACTGCGAAAGGCGGAGAGTGGACTTATGATGGAAATGCACATGCCGCCACAGCTGCATTGGAACATGCACCCGGCTATACAATCTATTATAAGACCGGAAACAGCGGCTGGACTACAGAAGCACCGAGTGTGACAGACGTAGCAGATGGGCTTGTAACAGTATCGGTTAAAGCAGAACGCCATGGATACGAAGCCCTGGAGGCAGAGGATGTAACGCTCAAAATACTGCCGAAGGAAGTCATCATCCAGGTAAAGAATGCAGAGAAGTTCTTTGATGAGCCGGATCCAAAATTCGAAGGAACCGTGTCAGCGTTAGTAAACCAGGAAGACCTTGGAACGGTAACGTATACCAGAGAGAATACGGAAGAAGCAGTTGGCAACTACCCGAAAGTATTGACAGCAAACTATACTTCAAATGGTAACTATGAAGTGACCATTAAAAAGGGCGATTTTGAAATCAAGACAGCGACTTTGGAAGGTGCTTCTCTAAGCGCAGACGGCGGAAGCTGGACGTATGATGGAAAAACGCATTACGCCAACGCAGAACTTACAAATGCGGATAACTACACCATCTATTATCGTGTAGGAGATGGTGAATGGACGACGGAAATACCAGGTGTTACCAATGTATCAGAAGGCGAATTGACAGTATCTGTGAAGGCAACGAGAACCGGCTACGTGGATCTTGTGACAGAAGATGTCAAACTTGTCATTACACCAAGAGACGCGACTATCACTGTAAATGATGCAGAAAAATTCTACGACGAAAAAGATCCGTCATTTACAGGAACAGAGACTAATCTGGTAAAGGCGGGAGATCTGGGAACGGTTACTTACTGCAGGACCAACGATGACGAGGAAGTAGGAACCTATAAAAAGGTATTGACGGCAGATTATACCGCCAACGGCAACTATAAAGTAACCGTAGTAAATGCAGATTTTACGATTAAAACTGCTTCTATCGCAGGTGCGAGATTAACTGCGGCCGGCGGAAGCTGGATCTACGATGGCGAGGCCCATACAGCAGCCGGAAGAGTTGAGAACGCAGACGGCTACACTGTATACTACAAAGTCGGAGACGGCGAGTGGACCACAGAGGCCCCGAGTGTAACCAATGTACTGGACGGAACCGTGACAGTATCCGTAAAGGCGACAAGAACGGGTTATGAAGAACTGACGACTGACGCGGTTGCTCTGGAGATCATTCCGAAAGATGCAGCCATTGTCGTAGACGATGCAGATAAGTTCTTTGATGAAGCAGATCCGAAGTTTACAGGAACCGTGACAGGACTTGTAAAGGAAGGCGATTTAACAGGGCTGACCTACATCAGAACAAATAAAGACGAGGCAGTCGGCATTTATCCGGAAGTACTGGCAGCAGCCTATATAGAAAATCCGAACTACAATGTAACCGAGCACAGGGGAACGTTTGAAATCAAGACAGCGACCATGAAGGATGCCAAAGTGACGGCAGACGGCGGAAGCTGGGTATACGATGGAGCGGCACATGCGGCGACCGCATCTCTTAAGAACGCAGACGGCTATACCGTATATTACAAGGCTGGAGACGGCGAATGGACCACGACAGCACCGAGCGTCACCAACGTGGCAGAAGGAATTGTAACCGTATCCGTCAAGGCAACGAAGACGGGATATACAGATTTAACGACTGAAGACGTAACCATTCAGATTACAAAGAAGCCGGCAACGATCACGGTAAACAATGCGGAGAAGTTCTTTAACGAGGCAGATCCGGTATTTACCGGAACCGTAACAAAACTGGTAGCAGACGGTGATCTCGGAACGATAACCTATGTGAGAACCAATGACGCAGCAGGTGTGGGAACGTATGAGAATGTACTGGATGCAGTTTACACAGACAACACAAACTACGAAGTAACCGTAAAACGCGGCGACTTTAAGATTAAAGAAGCGAAGGACCCGGAGGCAGATCTTAAGATTGTCGGAGGAAGCTGGGTATATGACGGAGATGAGCACAGAGTAAAACTGGATGTCATCGATTCCGTTCTGGCAGCACTGAAGAAGTATAAGATCGAATACAGTACGGATGGAGGAAATACCTGGTCTGAGACTGTACCGGGAGTCACCAATGTGGCAGATGGAACCGTAACTGTGATTGCAAGAGGTACCCGTGAAGGTTATGAGACCCTGGTATCCAATGAGACAACAATCCAGATCACAGCCAGAACCGCAACGATCCGGGTACATGACGCGGAGAAGTTCTTCGATGAAGCTGACCCGGCATTTACGGGAACAGAAGAGAACCTGGTAAAAGCAGGGGATCTCGGAACTGTAACCTACAGAAGAACAAACGCAGACGAAGCAGTAGGAACCTATCCGGAAGTACTGACCGCGGACTACATGGCAAACAGCAACTATATTGTAAATGTAGTAAACGGAGACTTCGAAATCAGGACCGCATCCATAAAAGATGCAAAGCTGGAAGCAGCCGGCGGAAGCTGGATCTATGACGGAGCAGCCCACGCGGCCTCAGGAAATGTAACAAACGCAGACGGCTACACAGTATACTACAAAGCAGGCAATGGCGAGTGGACCACCGAGGCCCCGAGCGTCACCAATGTACTGGAAGGAACTGTCACCGTATCTGTGAAGGCTGTGAGAAGCGGCTATGCAGATTTAACGACAGAGGATGTAACCCTTAAGATTACACCAAGGGAAGCAGTCATCACAGTGGATCATGCGGAGAAGTACTTTGATGAGCAGGATCCGGAGTTTACCGGAACGGCAGCAAACCTTGTGGCATCCGGAGACCTTGGAACCATTACGTACAGAAGAACCAACACAGAAGAGGCAGTAGGAACCTATCCGAAGGTACTGACGGCGGATTACGAGTCAAACAGCAACTACATTGTAACCGTAGTGAAGGGAGACTTTACCATTAAGACCGCGTTCCTTGAAGACGCAGTGCTGACAGCAGCCGGAGGAAGCTGGGTCTATGACGGAGCCGCCCACGAGGCAGCCGCTAAGCTTGAGCATGCACCTGGTTACACGATTTATTATAAGGCTGGAAACGGTGAATGGAGTACCGAAGCACCAAGCGTTACCAATGTAGCAGATGGAACCGTAACGGTATCTGTGAAGGCGACGAAAAACGGTTATGAGGACTTGACGGCTGAAGATGTAACGATTCGCATAACAGCAAGGCCGGCAACCATTGTTGTAGATAACAAATCCAAATCTTATAGCGACATTGACCCATTATTTACGGGTCAGATACAGGGATTGATATCCGACGGAGATTTAGGGACTGTAGTTTACCACAGACTTGACGCGGATAAGAACAAAGAGGCGGTTGGCGCTGACATTACATTGACTGCAAGCTACAGCGATAATTCCAACTATAAGGTAGAGGTGAAGAACGGTAAGCTGGATATCATTGCATTAAATACGAATACCGTTAATGTAACCGGAGAAACCGTAACGTATGATGGAAAGACACATGGACTGAGAGAAGTAACCGCACTGAAGGAAGGCTCTACGATTCTTTACTCCGTAGATAATCAGAACTTTAGTGAGACAGTGCCTGTCTTTACAGAAGCGGGCAACCACACCGTCTATGTGAAGGCTGTCAATCCGAATTATCACGACACAGCCGTTGTAACAGGTATTGTAGTCATTCAGAAACGTGCATTATCCATTACAGCAGCCAGCGCGGAAAGAAAATACAACGGAACAGAATTAACCGCACCGACCGCATCGATCACAGACGGAACGCTTGCAGACGGCCAGACACTGACGGCAGTTAAAGTGACAGGTTCACAGACCTCAGTTGGCAGCAGCGAGAATATAGCCAGTGATGCAGTGATCATGGCAGATAATGCAGAAGTTACCTCCAACTATAATATCACTTATTTAGCAGGCACCCTTAGAGTAACCTCAGGCAGCAGCGGAGGTGGTGGAGGCGGAGGCGGCAATACTCCGAATCCTGATAAGCCATACGTGCCGGGGGGACCTGGAACTGATCCGGGAACAGTAACGATTGAACCGGGTGACGTACCGTTGGCAAACTTACCGGAAAGCAGTTCGTCTGATAACTTAATACTGATTGATGACGGCAATGTACCGCTTGCAGGTCTTCCGAAGACCGGTGATCGTGCAGGTGCACACGCAGGATTAGCAGCACTGCTGTCTGGATTCCTGCTGGCAGCATTTACAGCGCTGAGCAGCAAGAAGAGGGAAGAAGAGAAGTAAAGATTGCGATATGAAATGTGTTATTACGCAAATGGCGGCGGCCTGGCAGATGTTATGATCTGTCAGGCC
>OBXM01000239.1_pt1 | contig 69768 bp, 68 predicted proteins | sample 1538141 | NCBI WGS metagenome assembly OBXM01 (sample SAMEA2580153, study PRJEB22360) | human gut metagenome | biome: human gut; feature: human-associated habitat; material: faeces | place: Denmark | collected 2008/2010 | reverse complement strand
CCCGCCGATGCCGCGCTGGATGGCCCCCCAATGGGGGGCCGTTTGCGCCGCGCGGCCTGCCGCGTCTGGCGCACAAAAAAGCGCCCCCAGCCCGGGGGCGCTTTCCTATTCCATCAGTTCGCGCGCTTCATCGTCCGTCATGCCATCGGCAACAACGCGCACGGCAGCGCTGCCCGCGTCCAGCAGCGCCCCGGCAATAGGGGGCCTGCCGTAGGCGCGGTCGTAAAGCTGCGCCGCAACATCAAGGCGCAGCTTCGCGGGCTGTTCCGTGTCCTGCAACAAATCCACCATATAGCACGCCCCAAGCAGCGCGCCATGATGCACGACCTCCGGGGCGCTCTTGTATTCGTCCATGCTCAACACTCCTTTCACAACTTGCCGTCCACGCCCTGCCGCAGAGGCACGAGTGCAAGGTCGTATCCCAAGCGGTTCAACGCGAAAACGAGGTCATAGTCCAGCCGCAAGCAGCAGCCCGTACGCAGGCTATACACCCGGTTTTTTTTAAGGCCTGTGCGCCGCTGTATCTCCTTTACGGGCCGAGCGTCCATAACCTGGGCTATCTCTTCAAAAATCACGGCGCGGCCTCCTCTGCGGGGCTGTAGGGCGTGCCCCGGTGCTTGTAACACGCGCGCGCCGGGATGCCGCGCGGGATGCCCGTGTCAAGCATGTAGTGGCAGGCTTTCAGGCCATTGTAGCCGCCCCAGCTGAACAGCCGATAGTACACGCAGCCCGTGCAGCGCACGACCTCGCCACGCTCGACCGCCTGTCGTACATGGTAGACAGGCCGCAAAACACGGTCACTCATGCAAATGCCCTCCTTTCCCCTCCAGCTTTGCCGCCGTCAGTTGGTCGGCCAGTGCATACAGCATTGTGACGGCCTTGTCCCGCCCCGAATGATTCAGCAGCCGTCCAACGGCTTCGATGTCTCCCGTGCGCTGCATCTCGCGCACAGCGGCCATCTTGCGGCCCGTGTGCGTGCCTATGGTAGCCCCACGGGGTACGGCCCCGGAACGCTGGAAAAACGCCGCGCAGAGGCGAACATCCCGGTACACAGCCTGCCGCGTCCGGTGCTTGGTGTAGTCCGTGCGGCCCTCAAACACCCATATTTTCCCAGCGTTGCCAACAAGCCGCAGATACAACTCGCGTGGGAAATACACACGCCGCGTTTTGCCTGTCTTGAGTTCACGCACGGTCATGCGCTGCCGAAGCCGTTCGGTGCGTAGGTTCAGCACATCCGAGGCCCGAAGCCCGGTCGCAATACAAGTTTCCATCACAAGGCGGTTTTCGGGCATCATTGCCGCGAGTACGTGGCCCATGGAATCGCCTTGCAGCCAGTCGCTGCGCACTCCGCAACACTCCTTTTACTTTCCAGAAATTGTAAATTCGTTTCAGCGGGCCGGGAAAAGGAGGCGGCGCGCTGCCGCCCCCAAGGCCTTGCCGTTTTGCCGGGCGCGCGGTTACTCGCTGCACCCCGGCAGGCCGTCCGGCCCGTACAATTCGCACTGTATGCCCTCCGGCAGTTCGGGGCCGTGGGCAGGCGCAGTGCAGCCCCATGCGGGGCAGGTCTCGCCAAGCGCGGGGACAAAATCGACCATATCGGCGTTGCCGCCCCAAAGCATACCGCTGATTTGCCGGAGAACCGCGTCAAAGGCGTCGGCGTCGAACGGCAAAGGCTCATTGCTTGCGGCCAGCAGCGGGGCCAGCTTGTCCCGCTTGCGCCGCCCCAGCTCGTTGATACGCTCCGGAGCCTGCACCAGTGTGCGGAGGATGAAAGCGTCCGTATCATTCAGCCCCGAGCAGTCCGCAGCCCCCGCCGTGTACACCACGGGCCAGAGTTCCCCGGCCCGTTCCCGCGTGCTGTCCTCAAGGTCGAGCGTCAGCTCTATGCGCGTCAACGGCTCCGACAAGCCCTGTTCAAGCTGCTTGTTGTACAGCTTGCAGCGGCCGCTTGTATTGCGCTGTCCGAGGTACTGTGTGCGGTCTGCCGCGCTGTGCCGTACTTCCTCATACAAGCGGCGGTCTTTCACAAGGACGCAGCTTTCCAGCGGGACGGGGAAGTCAACGGCCAAATCCCAGCGCACAAGCCGCGTGCGGCCAACCGTGCAGCCAACCAGGCAACTCCACACCCGGGAAAATTCGGGGGTATCGCCAACCTTGTTGGGGTTGAATTCCAGCCGTATGGCTTTCCAGTCGGGCGCGCCCGCCGTGTTCAGTCCAACCCCGAGCCAGAAAGTACCGCCCCCGGTGCAGCTTATGCTGAACTGGTCGCGGAACGTGCCGAGGCGGCGGCTCTCCCAGCGGGAGAACTCCGGGGCCAACGGCCCGCCCAGCCAGTCGAGCAGATGCTGCGCGTTGCGGCCCAGCGCCTTGAAGCCAAGGACGAGTTTGTCGCATGAGTATATAGCCCCCCGCCGCCCAGCGGCTTGCAGCAAATACTTCATGGTTCAAGGGCTTTCGGGATGTACAAATGTACACCACTTTAGCCCTATTAGATATTGGGCTTTTTGCCCTGTGCGCCCGCGGCCCGAACACCGACGATTTTCAGCCGCAAACGCCCGTCACGAACGACCAAATCAAGCAGCAGAGTATCACCAATAGCCACAGGTTCCGAAGTGTACAAACCACCTCCAAGCCGTCCTTCGCAGTCAGTCGTGTATACTTCCGTCATCTCGACGGGCTGGCCGTCCTTGCCCGTAAAGGCAAAGGGGGCAGTAAAAATGACCTGTTTTTCCAAAATATTCCAACCTCCAAACATGTTTCACAGGCCGCAGCCCGTTAACTTACATGTTAGAGCACACCTTCTGAAATAAGCGGACAAATACCGCTTGCATTTCCCTCGGGAACGTGGTAAAATGTGAGAGCAATCGTTCCGATGGCTGCTCCGTGCGCACAGGATGGCGCACGCTGGTAGCCTCCTATTGAAGGTTGTGATGGGCGCATGTATTAAGCATGGCCCCCAATGTCATAAACCAGAAAGAGGTGAATACAAGTGAAAGAGGGCATCCATCCGAAGTACGAGGAAGCGGTGATCACCTGTGCCTGCGGCAACACGTTCACGACCCGCTCCACGAAGAAGGAGATCCACGTCGAGGTTTGCAACAAGTGCCATCCGTTCTACACCGGCAAGCAGAAGCTGGTTGATACCGGCGGACGCGTGGACCGCTTTAAAAAGCGTTTCAATCTGGGCGAATAATAGGTTCCTTACAAAGGGCGGTTTCAAGCGAACCGCCCTTTGTTTTGTTGCTGTTTGGGAGAAAAAGAATGGAATTGGGCGAAGCGAAACGAATCCTGATCCTGGGCTGCGGCGGCGCGGGCAAAAGCACGCTGGCGCGCCGTTTGGGGGCGGCCACGGGCCTTCCGGTGGTGCATCTGGACGGCTTGTACTGGCAGCCCGGCTGGGTGGCCATGGAGCGTGCGGCGTGGCGGCGCACGGTGGAAAACGAGATCGCGAAGGATGCGTGGATCATCGACGGGAACTTCGGAAGCTCGCTGGAACTGCGGCTCTCCCGCGCGCAGGCCGCGGTTTATTTGGACTATTCCCGGGCCGTGTGCCTGGCGGGCGTGCTGCGGCGCGTATGGACAACGCACGGCCGCGTGCGCCCGGATATGGGCGCGGGGTGCCCGGAGCGGTTCGACCTGAGCTTTCTGCGCTGGGTGTGGGACTTCCCGAAGCGGGACGGCACACATGTGAAGGCGCTGCTGGCTGCGCACCCGGAGGTGAGGTGCGTCACACTGAAAAACCGGCGGGACGCGCAAGTGCTCCTGCGGCGGCTGGAGGGGGCGGATGATGGAAGCATATAAGACGATACAGGGCACGGCGCAGGCGCGCATCGAGGAGAAAAAATCTGAATTTATCGCCCACGCGGCCTTTGCGGACACAGAGGAAAAGGCGCTGGCTTTTTTGAACGGGATACGGGCAAAGCACCGTACGGCCAACCACAATGTTTACGCATACATTCTGCGGGACGGCGCGCGCATGCGTTATTCCGACGACGGGGAGCCGGCCAAGACCTCCGGCCTGCCCACGTTGGAGGCCATCCGCCACGCGGGCCTTGTGGACTGCATCGTTGTGACGACGCGCTATTTCGGCGGTACGCTGTTGGGCACTGGCGGGCTGGTGCGCGCCTATACAGCGGCGGCAAACGCCGTTCTGGCGGCGGCAAAGCAGGTGACGGTACAGGTGTGCGTGCGGGGCGTTTTGCGGGTGGAATATCCATTGTACGAGCTGGCGCAGCGGCTGCTGGCCGACGCGGGCGCCCGGCTGGAGGAGGTGCAGTTCGCCGACAGGGTAACGCTGCCCTTTGTGATGCTGGCAGGCGGTGAAACGCAGCTTTTGCCGAAATTGCAGGAGCTTTGCCGGGGCAGCGCGGATATTATGTTTTCCAAACCCTATTTTGCCCCTTTCTGAAAATTTTCTTAAAATTTTAAAGGGAAACCGGAGCCTTTGTCGTATAGTGTATATGACGCCGAATTTTTGGAACCATGAAAGACAGCGGCGGCCGAAAGCATGTGGGGCACGCTGTGCGGAAAAGGGGGCTGGCTGATGACGGTACGGGAGCGCACGGAGGAGATTGAGCGGATAACGCTGTCTCCGTTTGCAACATTGAGCGAGAACAGCCGGGGGCGGGCCGTACCCGAAAAACCATGCCCGCTACGGCCCTGCTTTCAGCGGGACCGGGACCGCATCATCCATTGCAAGGCATTCCGCAGGCTGAAGCAGAAGACGCAGGTGTTCCTTTCGCCGGAGGGCGACCATTACCGCACGCGTTTGACGCACACGCTGGAAGTGAGCCAGATCGCGCGGACCATTGCGCGGGCCCTGCGCCTGAACGAGGACCTCACCGAAGCCATTGCACTGGCGCATGATCTGGGCCACACGCCTTTCGGCCATGCGGGTGAGCGCGCGCTGAACCGGCTCTGCCCCGGCGGCTTCAAGCACTATGAGCAGAGTGCGCGCGTGGTGACGAAGCTGGAAAAGGATGGCAGCGGCCTCAACCTGACGTGGGAGGTGCTCAACGGCATCGTCACTCACACACGCGGTGAGTGGGCCGCTACGAGGGAGGGGCGCGTTGTCCGCTTTGCGGATCATATCGCCTATATGAACCACGATATCGAGGACGCGGTGACGGCGGGCGTTCTGCGCAACGAGGATATCCCGGCGGAGATCACCTCCGTGCTGGGGAGCACGAAATCTGAACGGATCACCTCGCTAATCATGGCCATCGTGGAGCACGGGGCCGAAGATATCGGAATGGATGCCGAGCGGGCCGCCGCTTACGAGGCGCTGCACGACTTTATGTACAGCACCGTGTATGTGGACAAGGTGGCGAAAAAGGAAGAGCAGAAAGTGGACAAGCTCATCCGTGAGCTGTACGCATATTTTAAGGATACGCCCACGCATATGCCGCAGGCTTTCCTGTATATCATGTGGCAGGAGGGCGTGGACCGCGCCGTGACGGATTATATCTCCGGTATGAGCGATGAATACGCCACCAGCACGTTCGAATCGCTGTTCGTGCCGCAGAAGTGGCAGATACTGTGATGCGGGGAAAGGAGCGTTATGGACGAAAAACGGTTTGAAGTGATCTATAAGCAGGGCAGCGGCTTTGGCGCCTATTTCCGTATCCTGCGGGACAGGGAGACAGGAGTGGAGTACCTGTTCATGGGCGAGGGCTACGGCGCAGGGCTTACGCCGCTGCTGGATGCGTCCGGCAGGCCTGTGGTTTCATCGTACACGGGTCATGGCGGCGAAGACGTGAAATATTAATGCAATGGCGCCGGCGCGGCGCAGGAGATAACGGAAGGGGGCGGCAGGATGATCCCGCGCGATTATATCACAGAACTGGTGCAGCGCAGCGATATCGTGGACGTGGTGCAGAGCTATGTACAGCTGCGGCACCGCGGCCGCACCCATACCGGGCTGTGCCCGTTTCACAATGAAAAAACGCCGTCCTTTGTCGTATATCCCGAGACGCAGTCGTTTTACTGCTTTGGCTGCGGCGCGGGCGGCGACGTCATCACCTTTATCAAAAAAATCAACAATGTTGATTACATAGAGGCCGTCAAATTCCTTGCGGGACGCGCCGGTATGGCGCTTCCGGAGGAGGATGACCAGACCGGCCGCCTGCGCAGCCGGATCATCTCCATCAACAAGGACGCGGCGCGCTTCTATTTTTCGCGTTTGAATTCGGACGCCGGGCGCGTCGGACGGGCGTACTGGCGCGGGCGCGGCCTTTCCGACGCGACCATCAAGCGCTTCGGCCTGGGATACGCGCCGGACAGCTTCCGAGAGACGCGGGATCATCTGAAAAGCCTGGGCTATACGGAGGACGAGCTTTTGGCAGCGGGCCTCATCAAACGCAGTGAAAAGGGCGGCACTTTCGATTTTTTCCGCCACCGCGTTATGATCCCTATTTTTGACCTGCGGGGCAACGTTATTGCTTTCAGCGGCCGCAAGCTGGACCCTGAGCAGCCCGGCGGCAAATATGTGAACAGCCCCGAGACGCTGGTGTACAAGAAGAGCCGCACGCTGTTTGCCCTCAACTTTGCAAAAAAATCCCAGACACGGCGGTATATCCTGTGCGAGGGCAATCTGGATGCGATTTCCATGCATCAGGCGGGCTTTACCACAGCGGTGGCTGGCTGCGGCACGGCGCTGACAGCGGAGCAGGTGAAGATATTGTCCGAATATGCGGATGAGGTCGTGCTCTGCTACGATTCCGATGAAGCCGGGCAGAAGGCGACACGGCGAGCTATCAGCCTGCTGTCGGCCTCGCCGCTCAAAATATCGGTGCTTAATATCCCCGACGCCAAGGACCCGGACGAATTCATCAAAAAATTTGGGGCGGAACGGTTTGAGATGCTTCTGAACGGCTCCAACAACGCCATCGAGTATGAGCTTTTGCAGGCAAAGGGGAAATACGACATCGCCACACCGGATGGCCGGCTGAATTATATCAAGGACGCGATCGGCGTGCTGGCCGGCCGCATCACGCCCACGGAACGGGATGTGTACGCCGGGCGGCTGGCAGAAGAAACGGATGTGGCGAAGCCCGCAATCCTCAACCAGCTGGACGCGGCCATCCGGGCGCGCGGGCGGCGGGCGGAAAAGGAACGGGAGCGCCGCCTTTTGGAAGAAGGCGCGGGCGGGCGCATCAATGTGCCGTACAGCCAGGGCGGCCAAAAGGCGCTGGGCGTCGCGTTTGCCGAGCAGCAGCTCGTGGCGGCGATCCTCCAGAATCCGGACTATATCCGGCTGGCCGCGCCGCGGGTGAGCGGCGGCACGTTTCTGGACGCGGGCCTGGGCCGGGCATACACGCTTTTATGCGAGAAAGGCGCAAAGGGTGAATATCTGGACCTCTCGGCCCTCAGCGAAGAATTGCCGGAGGAAACGGTCTCGCTCATCAGCCGCGTTCTCGCGCAGAACTACGACATCGGGCTGAGCGCTCAAGACGTAGAGTTGTATCTGGACCGTATCGAGCACAGCCAGCCCGTCAGCAGTACGGCGGGCGGAAGAACAGCCGCCGAGCTTGCGGATTACCTGCAGGCTTTAAAGGATAAAAAAACATAGCGCGGCGCACGCAATGCGCGGCCGCGCGGCCGAATCACAGGAATAGAGTAGGGAGTACACAACATGGGAGAAAAAAAGAACATCATCATGAACCTTGTGGAGCTGGGCAAGCGCAACCAGAAGGTGACGACGAAGGAAATCAACGACGCGCTGGAGGAAATCGGCTTTGAAGTGGAGCTTGTGGATAAGCTCTATGAGGCATTGGATGCGAACAACATCGAGATCGTGGACGAACCGGACGCCGACGTGGAGGAATTCACGCTGACGGAGGACACTGTGGACGTGCTGGAGAGTGCGCTGTCCGCCGAGGGAGTCAACATCGACGATCCTGTCAAGGTGTACCTGAAGGAGATTGGACGCGTGCCGCTGCTCTCTCCGGAAGAGGAGATCAATCTGGCGCTGAAGATACAGGCAGGCGGCCCTGAGGGCGAAAAGGCGAAGCAGCGCCTGTCCGAGGCGAACCTGCGTCTTGTGGTCTCCATTGCCAAACGCTATGTGGGCCGCGGCATGCAGTTTCTGGACCTTATCCAGGAGGGCAACCTGGGCCTTATCAAGGCCGTGGAAAAGTTTGACCATACCAAGGGCTTCAAATTTTCCACATACGCCACATGGTGGATCCGCCAGGCTATCACACGCGCCATTGCGGATCAGGCGCGCACCATCCGCATCCCGGTGCATATGGTGGAGACGATCAATAAGGTGAAAAAGGTGTCCAGCCAGCTGCTGCACCGCAACGGCCATGAGCCGACGGCAGACGAGATCGCGGAGGAGTTGGACATGCCCGTGGATAAGGTGCGGGAGATCATGCGCGTAGCGCAGGAGCCGGTGAGCCTGGAGACGCCCATCGGCGAGGAAGAGGACAGCCACTTGGGTGATTTTATTCCCGACGAGGATGCGCCCGTCCCCGCCGAGGCGGCCAGCCACACGCTTTTGAAGGAGCAGCTCTCCGGCGTGCTGAAAAGCCTTACGCCCCGGGAGGAAAAGGTGCTGCGCCTGCGCTTCGGCCTGGAGGACGGCCGTCCCCGTACGCTGGAGGAAGTGGGCAAGGAGTTCAACGTCACGCGCGAACGCATCCGTCAGATCGAGGCCAAGGCGCTGCGTAAGCTGCGCCACCCCAGCCGTTCCAAGAAGCTGCGCGATTTCCTGGACTGATGCGGCCCCCGCCTTTGCCGCTGTCTCAATGGCAGGACCGGGCGTACATATAGAATGGATAGAGTGGACTTTGAACAGCGCGGCCCGGCAAAACCGGAGCCGCGCTGTTTTTGCACCGCCGCTGCGGCACAGGAAACGCGCTTGACAAAATCGCCCGGTTGCGGTATCCTTTAAATACAGTAAAACGGTATAGTTCAAGGAGCGGTTTATGCATATCACACAGGAATCCGATTACGCGGTGCGCATCGTCTACTGCCTTGCAAAGTGCGGCACGCGGCGCGACGCGCGCGGCATCAGCGAAGAAATGTGCGTGACGCTGCGCTTTTCCCTGAAGATATTGGGCAAGCTGGTGAGCAGCGGCATTGTGGAAAGCTACAAGGGCAACCGCGGCGGCTATGAGCTGGCACGCCCCGCCAGCGAGATCACACTCAAGGACGTCATTGACGCGGTGGAAGGGCCGTATAGGCTTTCCCGCTGTGTGGGCGAGGGCGGCGCGGGGGAGTGCAACCGCGGCGCGTCCGGCTGCTGTACATTCCAAAAGGTATTTCACGATATCAGCAAAAGCATCAACGAGCAGCTCGCTGCCGTCAACTTCCAGATGCTGTTGGAGGAACCGGCCGGCAAGTAAGAAGCGAAAATCACACACGGCGCCGTGCGTGCCAAGTGTGGTTTTTTCTTTTCCTCTTTTTTCCGGGTTCCCCTTGACGGCTTGTAAAAACCGTATTATAATGCTTAAATGTATCATAATGGCTTGGTATGTCTCTGAGCGCAAAACTGTTACAATTTTTTTGTGCAAGTTGCTGAAAATCGGAGGGGCGCCAAAGCCGTTTTGCGTCATTTTTTGCAAGGCTTAATATAGATGAATTAAGGAGTGGTCGCAACTTATGGTGAAAGTCAAGCCCGTACAACTTGGCAAAACCGAACGCATGAGCTTCTCGCGCATCGACGAAGTCATCGACATGCCGAACCTGATCGAGGTGCAGAAGAACTCATACCAGTGGTTTCTCAAAGAGGGCCTGAAAGAGGTCTTCCGGGACATTTCGACGATCGAAGACTACACCGGCAACCTGGTGCTCGACTTTATCGACTACCGGCTGGATTCCGAGCCCAAGTACTCCATCAAGGAGTGCAAGGAGCGCGACGTCACCTATGCGGCCCCGCTTCGCGTGAAAGCGCGTCTGCTGAACAAGGAGACCGGCGAAGTGAAGGAGCAGGAGATCTTCATGGGCGATTTTCCGCTCATGACGGATTCCGGCACCTTCATCATCAACGGCGCCGAGCGTGTTATCGTCTCTCAGCTCGTCCGTTCCCCGGGCGTGTATTTCGGCAAGAGCTACGACAAGACGGGCAAGGAACTGTTCACCGCCACGCTGAACCCCAACCGCGGCGCGTGGCTGGAATACGAAACGGATGCCAACGACGTTTTCTATGTGCGCATCGATAAGAACCGCAAGATCCCTGTGACGGTGTTCATCCGTGCGCTGGGCCTGGGTGACGACGCGAAGATCCGTGATTTCTTCGGCGAGGACGAGCGCATTGAGGCCACCATCGCAAAAGATTCCACCAAGAGCGAGGAAGAAGGCCTGCTGGAGACGTACCGCAAGCTGCGTCCGGGCGAGCCTCCCACGGTGGAGAGCGCGTCCAGCCACATCAACGGTTTGTTTTTTGACCCGCGCCGGTATGACCTTTCCCGCTTCGGCCGCTATAAGATGAACAAGAGGCTGCCCATCGGCCGCCGCATTCAGGGCTTTGTGGCCGCCCGTGATATCGTGGCCCCCCTGACGGGCGAGCTGCTGTGCGCTGCCGGCGAAAAGATCAGTGCGGAAACTGCCATGGCCGCCGAAAAATCGGGCGTGAGCCTGGTGTATCTGGCGCTGGACGACAAGGAGATCAAGGTCATCTCCAACGGCACGGTTGCCGCCAACGATTTCCTCTCCTTTGATGCAACCGAATGCGGCATCAACGAGCGCGTCAATTTCAGCGAACTGCGCGCCATCCTGGACGAGACCAGCGATGTGGACGAGCAGAGGGAGCTGCTGGAGAAAAACCGTGACCGTCTCATCAGCAAAACAGTCACCGTGGATGATATTTTCGCATCCATCAACTACTTGAACGGCCTGGGCCACGGCGTGGGCACGGTGGACGACATCGACCATCTGGGCAACCGCCGGATCCGCAGTGTGGGCGAGCTGCTGCAGAACCAGTTCCGCATCGGCTTTTCCCGCATGGAGCGCGTCATCCGTGAGCGCATGACGCTGCAGGCCCAGGACATGGAAGTGGTGACGCCGCAGGCGCTCATCAACATCCGTCCGGTGGTGGCATCCATCAAGGAGTTCTTTGGCTCCTCGCCGCTGTCTCAGTTCATGGATCAGAACAACCCGCTGGCAGAGCTGACGCACAAACGCCGTCTGTCGGCTCTCGGCCCCGGCGGCCTGTCCCGTGACCGCGCAGGCTTCGAGGTCCGTGACGTACACTATTCCCATTACGGCCGCATGTGCCCCATCGAGACGCCGGAAGGTCCGAACATCGGCCTGATTTCCTATCTGGCCACGTTCGCCAAGATCAATGAGTACGGCTTTATCGAAGCGCCGTACCGCAAGGTGGACAAGGCCACTGGCGTTGTTACCGATGAAGTGGTCTATATGACCGCCGATGTGGAGGATGAGTTCATCGTAGCGCAGGCCAACGAGCAGTTGGACAGCGAGGGACGTTTTGTCCGTCCCCGTGTTTCCAGCCGCTGGCGCGATGAGATCCTTGAGGTCGACAAAGAGCGCGTGGACTACATGGACGTCAGCCCGAAGATGGTTGTGTCCGTAGCTACGGCTATGATCCCGTTCCTGGAGAACGACGACGCAAACCGCGCCCTCATGGGCTCGAACATGCAGCGTCAGGCGGTACCGCTGCTCGTCACCGAGCAGCCCATCGTCGCCACCGGCATGGAGTACAAGGCCGCGTGCGACTCCGGCGTGTGCGTGCTGGCGAAAAACGACGGCATTGTGGAGCGTGTGACTGCCGATAAGATCACGGTGCGCACGTCCAAGACGACGACGGACGAATACGAGCTCATCAAATTCATGCGCTCGAACCAGGGCACCTGCATCAACCAGCGCCCCATCGTCAGCAAGGGCGATAAGATCATCAAGGGCCAGGTTCTGGCCGACGGCCCCGCCACGAAGAACGGCGAGATCAGCCTGGGCAAGAACGCCTTGATCGGCTTCATGACCTGGGAGGGCTACAACTACGAGGACGCCGTCCTTATCAATGAGAAGATCGTCCGCGAGGACGTGTACACTTCCATCCACATCGAGGAATACGAGATCGAAAGCCGCGAGACGAAGCTCGGGCCCGAGGAGATCACGCGCGACATCCCCAACGTGGGCGAGGACGCGCTGAAGGACCTGGACGAGCGCGGCATCATCCGCATCGGCGCCGAGGTAGGCGCGGGTGATATCCTCGTCGGCAAGGTCACGCCCAAGGGTGAGACGGAGCTGACGGCCGAGGAGCGCCTGCTGCGCGCCATTTTCGGAGAGAAAGCGCGCGAGGTGCGCGACACTTCCCTGCGTGTGCCGCACGGTGAGTACGGAATCATCGTGGATGTGAAAGTGTTCACACCCGAGAACTGCGACGAGCTGCAGCCCGGCGTGCGCCAGGTGGTGCGCTGCTACATCGCCCAGAAGCGCAAGATCAGCGTGGGCGACAAGATGGCCGGCCGCCACGGCAACAAGGGCGTTGTATCCCGCATTCTGCCGCAGGAAGATATGCCGTTCCTGGAGGACGGCACGCCGCTGGACATTGTGCTGAACCCGCTGGGCGTTCCCTCCCGTATGAACATCGGCCAGGTCCTGGAGGTCCATTTGGGCTACGCCGCCAAGGCGCTGGGCTGGAAGGTCATGACGCCGGTGTTCGACGGCGCCCACGAGGAGGACATCCGGGCGATGTTCCGTGAGACCGGTAAGCGCGAGGACGGCAAGAGCTATGTTTATGACGGACGCACCGGCGAGCGTTTTGACAACCCCGTTACCGTGGGCTATATGTATTACCTCAAGCTGCACCATCTGGTGGACGATAAGATCCACGCCCGCTCCACCGGCCCGTACAGCCTTGTAACGCAGCAGCCTCTGGGCGGCAAGGCCCAGTTTGGCGGCCAGCGCTTTGGCGAAATGGAGGTGTGGGCGCTGGAAGCTTACGGCGCCGCCTATACCCTGCAGGAGATCCTGACGGTGAAGTCCGACGACGTGGTGGGCCGTGTTAAAACCTACGAAGCCATCGTCAAGGGTCAGCCCGTGCCGAAGCCCGGCATTCCCGAGGCGTTCCGCGTGCTGATGAAGGAGCTGCAGAGCCTCGGCCTCGATATGCGCGTGCAGGACGCCGACGGCAACGAGGTGGACATCAAGCAGAATTACGATGACGACGATATGGGCTTTGACAATTCCGACCTCGCGCTCGGCGACGACGTGATGGTGGAGAGCGAGCTCGCCGGCGACTACAGCATCGAAGACGCCGACGCGGACGCCGAATTTGAAGAAGAAGATGAGGAACCCAATCCGGAAGATCTGGAATCGGATGACCTGTTTGCCGATCTGCCCGAGGATATCTGATCCGCATCCGGCCCGCCGCCCGCCGCGCACCGCGCGGGGCGGCGGGGCACGCTTCAAAAATTGAGAAAGAAAGGGTTCGTTTCATGGAGTTTAACGCTTTTGATTCAATCAAGATCGGTCTTGCCTCCCCGGATCAGATCCGTGCCTGGAGCTACGGCGAGGTGAAAAAGCCCGAGACCATCAACTACCGCACCCTGAAACCGGAGCGCGACGGCCTGTTCTGTGAGCGCATTTTTGGGCCGACGAAGGACTGGGAATGCCACTGCGGCAAGTACAAGCGCATCCGCTACAAGGGTAAGATCTGCGACCGCTGCGGCGTTGAAGTGACGCGCGCCAAGGTGCGCCGCGAGCGTATGGGCCATATCGAGCTGGCCGCGCCCGTTTCGCATATCTGGTATTTCAAGGGGATCCCGTCCCGCATCGGCCTGATGCTGGATATCAGCCCTCGCCTGCTGGAAAAGGTGCTGTACTTTGCCGCATATATCGTGACCGATCCCGGCTTCACACCTCTGGAGGAAAAGCAGCTGCTCAGCGAAAAAGAGTACCGCGACATGCGTGAGCGCTACGAGGACGAGTTCAAGGCGGCAATGGGCGCAGAGGCCGTGAAGGAGCTGCTGGAGAAGATCGACCTGGAAAAGCTCAGCGAAGAGCTGCATCAGGAACTGGAGGAAGCAGGCGGCCAAAAGCGCGTGCGCCTGCTCAAGCGGCTGGAAGTCGTGGAGGCGTTCCGCATCTCCGGCAACCGTCCGGAGTGGATGATCATGGACGTCATCCCGGTCATTCCGCCCGATATCCGCCCGATGGTCCAGCTGGACGGCGGACGTTTTGCCACGTCCGACCTGAACGACCTGTACCGCCGCGTCATCAACCGCAACAACCGTCTGAAGCGTTTGCTGGAGCTGGGCGCTCCAGATATCATTGTGCGCAACGAAAAGCGTATGCTGCAGGAGGCGGTGGACGCCCTCATCGACAACGGCCGCCGCGGCCGTCCGGTGACCGGCCCCAACAACCGCCCGCTCAAGAGCCTGTCCGACATGCTCAAGGGCAAGCAGGGCCGCTTCCGCCAGAACCTGCTGGGCAAGCGCGTGGACTACTCCGGCCGTTCGGTTATCGTCGTCGGCCCGGAGCTGAAGATGTACCAGTGCGGCCTGCCCAAGGAGATGGCGCTGGAGCTGTTCAAACCCTTCGTTATGAAGGACCTGGTGGAAAAGGGCATTGCCAACAACATCAAGTCGGCCCGCAAGATGGTGGAGCGCACCCGCACCGAAGTGTGGGACTCTCTGGAAGCCGTCATCAAGGGCCATCCCGTTATGCTCAACCGCGCGCCGACGCTGCACCGCCTTGGCATTCAGGCGTTCGAGCCGGTGCTGGTGGAAGGCCGCGCCATCAAGCTGCATCCGCTGGTCTGCACTGCGTTCAACGCGGACTTTGACGGCGACCAGATGGCTGTGCACGTGCCCCTTTCCGAAGAAGCGCAGCGTGAGGCCAAACGCCTGATGCTGGCTTCCGGCAACCTGCTCAAGCCGGCTGACGGCAAGCCCGTCACAGTGCCTACCCAGGATATGGTACTGGGCAGCTATTACCTCACCATGGTCAACGACGGAGACAAGGGCGAAGGTAAGGTGTTCCGCGACGAAAACGAGGCCGTCATGGCCTATCAGGAAGGCGTTATCACGCTGCAGGCTAAGATCAGGGTGCGCCGTACCATGGAGATCGACGGCACAGAGCGCAGCCGAATCATCGACACCACAGTGGGCCGCATCATTTTCAACCAGCCCATCCCCCAGGACCTTGGTTATGTGGACCGCTCCATTCCGGAGAACCGTTTCCTGTTCGAGGTGGATTTCCTCGTCAACAAAAAGAAACTGGGCCAGATCATCGACCGCTGCATCCAGGTACACGGCACGTCCGTCACTGCCGAGATGCTGGACCGTGTGAAGGCGCAGGGCTACAAATATTCCACGAAGGGCGCGGTCACCGTAGCCGTTTCGGACGCTGTGATCCCGCCCCAGAAGGCTGAATTGCTGGCATCTGCCGAGGAGCAGATCGGCAAGATCACCAAGCAGTACAACAAGGGCCTGATCTCCAACGAGGAGCGCTATAACGGCGTGATCAAGGTCTGGAGCAAGACCACCGAGGACGTGGCAAGCGCCCTGCAGGAAAACCTGGATGCCCGCAACCCCATCTTCATGATGGCAGACTCCGGCGCCCGCGGCTCCATGGCTCAGATCCGCCAGCTGGCCGGTATGCGCGGCCTGATTGCAAACACGTCCGGTAAGACCATTGAGATCCCCATCCGCGCGAACTATCGCGAGGGCCTGAATATTCTGGAATACTTCATCGCCGGCAAGGGCGCCCGAAAGGGTCTGGCAGATACCGCTCTGCGTACCGCGGACTCCGGTTATCTGACCCGCCGTCTGGTAGACGTCTCTCAGGACGTGATCATCCGCGAGGAGGACTGCGGCGCGGCACAGGGCATCATGGTTTCCGACATCCGCGAAGGCAACGAGATGATCGAAAAGCTGGAGGAACGTCTCCAGGGCCGTTTTGCGGTGAACGACATCCTTGATCCGGCCACGGGCGAAGTGCTCGTCTCCAAGGACAAGATGATGAGCGAGGACGATGCGAAGGCCGTTGTTGCCGCAGGCATCAAGGAAGTGGAGATCCGCAGCGTGCTGTGCTGCGATTCCAAGCACGGCGTATGCTCCAAGTGCTACGGCGCGAACCTGGCCAACGGCCGCTTGGTCGGTATGGGCGAGGCTGTGGGCATTATCGCTGCCCAGTCCATCGGCGAACCGGGCACCCAGCTCACCATGCGTACGTTCCATACGGGCGGCATTGCGTCGGCGGAGGATATCACGCAGGGCCTGCCGCGTGTTGAAGAGCTGTTCGAGGCGCGCCGTCCCAAGAATCTGGCTATCATGACAGAAATCGCGGGTACCGCGCACATCGACGATTCCAAGAAAAACCGGCACGTTGTGGTGGAGGGCGTGGACGAAAACGGCGCGCCCGCTGAAAAGAGCTACCTGATTCCCTTCGGTCAGCGCATCCGTATTGCGGACGGTGCGCAGCTGGAGCCGGGCGATATCCTCACCGAGGGTTTTGCCTATCCTCAGGATATCCTGGCCATCAAGGGGCCCATTGCCGTGCAGAACTACCTCATCAGCGAGGTGCAGAAGGTCTACCGCCTGCAGGGCGTGGATATCTGCGATAAGCACATTGAGGTCATCGTCCTGCAGATGATGCGTAAGGTGCGCATTGAGGACGCGGGCAGCACGAAGCTGATCGTCGGTTCGTCCATGGACAAATCCGAGTTCCGCGACGCCAATGAGGAGATCGCGGCGCGTGTTGCCGCCGGTGAGACGGACCTGAAGCCCGCCCGTGCGACCAGTATCCTGCTGGGCATCACCAAGGCGTCCCTGGCCACGGATTCCTTCCTCTCGGCCGCTTCTTTCCAGGAGACCACCCGCGTGCTTACCGATGCAGCCATCAAAGGCAAAGTGGACCCGCTCATGGGTCTTAAGGAAAATGTCATCATCGGCAAGCTTATCCCGGCCGGCACCGGTATTCCCGAAGTGGAAGCCGAGCTGGCGGCAGGGGACGAGGTGGACCTGTAAAGGCCCATTCCCAAACAGCAGAAAAGCCGCCCGCCAAACGGCGGGCGTCTTTTGTGTGTGGATGACGGGCGGAAGGGAATGCGCTTCCGCGCCAGAGCGTGTGCCGCTGCCGGGGAGAACCGCTATCAATACTGCGGCGCTTCTACAAGAAGAATGTGGGCGCGGGGAAGGGCGGAAAGCTGCAGCGGTTCACCAAAAGCAGAAAGCGCGTCGCCGTCCTCCAGCACGATGCCGTTCACTTCGGCAGCACCTTCCACAACCAGCAAATATACCTGCCGCCCCGGCTCAATGGGAAAAGCGAGGCGGGCTTCGCAGGGGAGGTCTGCCGCATAGACGTTGGCATCCGCGCTGAGGAACAGTGGACCGCTGTCCGGTTCTGGAGCGGCGCAGGCCAGCAAAAGCCACCGGTTCACACGATTTTCCCACAAAAAGCGCTGCTCTCCATAGTTGGGTGCGCCGCCCGGCCGTGCAGGCGAAAAAGCCATCCGGACCAGACGCAGCGGCGCGCTGCTCTGGTTGAGCTCACTGTGCCGCAGCCCGGTGCCCGTGTGCAGGCACAGCGCTTCGCCCCGGCGCAGGACACTGTGATTGTTCAGGCTGTCGCCGTGGGTCAGCTCACCGTTTGCAATATAATAAAGCAGTACCTCATTCTTGTCAGGATGTGTGTTGAAGCCCGTGTGCGGGCGAATGAGGCTGTCGTCCAGCGCAGTAAGGGGGCCGAAACGGGCGGCGGGCAGGTGGCGGCGGCTTTCCAGCCAGCCCTGCCGCAGGGCGTCCAGCCGCGCCCGGCTGATCTTTTTTAGCATGGGAATGCCTCCTTCTGTTTCATAGGTTGCCCAAAAAGCGGCGCGGCAAACGGAGACAGTATGTTTGGTGCGCGTTTTTTTCGGCAACACTGTCACAGAGTATTGCAGCGGGGGGACGGCATGTGGTAAAATTACCTTATCTGAGGCGCAAAAGGGGACATGCAGAAAAAAACGTGTAAAAATCATGCAAAATGCTGAATTTCACCGGTGCTTTCTGTTGACAGGACCATCCAAACCGTGTAAAATATAAATGTTGCGCCGCAGGCGCGTTTTGTCGAGCCTGGACGCCCCGAAACCTTGGTGGTAAGCGGTTTGCCGCTTTCACATACAGGGGAAGTTTTTTCCCCGGATATTATTTTTTGAAAGGAGGAAAATCATGCCTACTTTTAACCAGCTCGTGCGCAAAGGCCGCGAGGTCTTGGTGAAGAAATCGACGGCTCCTGCCCTTCTGAAAGGCTACAACTCCCAGAAGAAGGCTTACACGGACCAGAACTCCCCGCAAAAGCGTGGCGTTTGCACCGCCGTTCGTACCATGACCCCGAAAAAGCCGAACTCTGCTCTTCGTAAGGTCGCTCGTGTTCGTCTCTCCAATGGTATCGAAGTTACTTCGTACATTCCGGGTATCGGCCACAACCTGCAGGAGCACAGCGTCGTACTGATTCGTGGCGGCCGTGTTAAGGACCTCCCGGGCGTGCGTTACCACATCATCCGCGGTACGCTCGATACCCAGGGTGTTGCCAACCGTGGCCAGGCCCGTTCCAAGTATGGTGCGAAGCGCCCCAAGGCCGGTGCCGCGAAAAAGTAAAAAACACTGAAATGTACAATGCCCCTTGAAGGCTTATTCATATAGAGTAACCTTTTCGCGGGACAGTACGGGAGTTTTATTACTTTCGAGTACCGATGATATCATTTTATGAAGGAGGGAAGAAAGATGTCCAGAAGAGGTAATATTGCAAAGCGTGACGTTTTGGCGGATCCTTTGTATAATTCCAAAATGGTGACACGTCTGATCAACAACATCATGTACGACGGCAAAAAGGGCGTCGCGCAGAAAATCGTTTACGATGCGTTCGATATCGTGAAGGAAAAGACCGGTAACGACCCGCTCGAGAGCTTTGAAAAAGCCCTGGAGAACATCATGCCGGTGCTTGAGGTCAAGGCGCGCCGTGTGGGTGGTTCCACCTACCAGGTGCCGATGGAAGTGCGCCCCGAGCGCCGCGAGACACTGGGCCTGCGCTGGCTCACCACTTATGCCCGTGCCCGCAGCGAGCGCACCATGCGTGAGCGTCTGGCCGGCGAGATCATGGACGCCGTCAACGGCAACGGCAACGCTTGCAAAAAGCGTGAGGATACCCACAAGATGGCAGAGGCCAACAAGGCGTTTGCTCATTACAGATATTAATCTGTGTCTTAACTTTTAGGAGGAAACTATGCCAAGAGACGTTTCTCTGGAAATGACCAGAAACATCGGCATTATGGCCCATATCGACGCAGGCAAGACCACGACCACCGAGCGCATCCTGTTCTATACAGGCATCAACCACAAAATCGGTGAGACGCACGACGGCGCTGCGACGATGGACTGGATGGCGCAGGAGCAGGAGCGTGGCATCACGATCACTTCCGCTGCCACCACATGCTATTGGAGCCATACCGAGTATCAGAACGACCCGGCCCTTGCCAAAAAGAACAGACACAGAATCAACATCATCGACACCCCGGGCCACGTGGACTTCACCGTTGAGGTGGAACGCTCCCTGCGTGTACTGGACGGCAGCGTTACCGTTATGTGCGCAAAAGGTGGTGTTGAGCCTCAGTCTGAGACCGTGTGGCATCAGGCCAACAAGTATCATGTCCCCCGCATGATCTACGTCAATAAGATGGACATCATGGGCGCGGATTTCTATCACGTGCTGGACATGATCAAGGACCGCCTGAAGGCGAACGCCATCCCCCTGCAGCTTCCCATCGGCAAGGAGGAGACGTTCAAGGGCATTATCGACCTGCTTGAGATGAAAGCCTACGTCTATTACGATGACCTGGGCAAGGATATCCGCGTGGAGGAGATCCCCGAGGATATGCAGGAGCTGGCTGAGAAATACCGCAGCGAACTGATCGAAGCCATCGCCGAAAACGACGAAGAGCTGATGATGAAATATCTCGACGGTGAGGAGCTCACCATCCCCGAGATGAAAGTGGCCATCCGCAAGGAGACCATCGCCAATACGATCGTTCCGGTCGTGTGCGGCACTTCCTATAAAAACAAGGGCGTGCAGAAGCTGCTCGACGCCATCGTGGACTACATGCCGGCTCCGACCGACATCGAGGACATCAAGGGCGTAAACCCCGACACCGAGGAAGAGGAGACCCGTCCTTCCGACGACAACGCTCCTTTCGCGGCGCTGGCGTTCAAGATCGCGACCGACCCGTTCGTGGGTAAGCTTTGTTTCTTCCGCGTTTACTCCGGTGTTGTCGAAGCCGGCAGCACGGTGTACAACTCCGTGAAGGACAACCGCGAGCGCATGGGCCGCATCCTTCAGATGCACGCCAACCACCGTCAGGATATCGATATCTGCTACGCCGGCGACATCGCGGCGGCTGTGGGCCTGAAGAACACGACCACGGGCGACACGCTGTGCGACGAAAAGCATCCGGTTATCCTGGAGAGCATGGAGTTCCCCGAGCCCGTTATCCGTGTGGCCATTGAGCCGAAAACCAAGGCCGGCCAGGAAAAAATGGGCATCGCGCTGGCAAAGCTGGCTGAGGAGGACCCCACGTTCCGAACCTATACCGACGAAGAGACCGGCCAGACCATCATCGCGGGCATGGGCGAGCTCCATCTGGAGATCATCGTCGACCGCCTGCTGCGTGAGTTCAAGGTGGAGGCCAACGTGGGCGCCCCGCAGGTTGCCTACCGCGAGACCATCCGCCGTCCCGCCGACCAGGACACCAAGTACGCGCGTCAGTCCGGCGGTAAAGGCCAGTACGGTCACGTCAAGATCAAAATCGAGCCGAACGAAGCAGGTAAGGGCTATGAGTTCGTCAACGCCATCGTTGGCGGCGCCATCCCGAAAGAGTTCATCGGCCCCATCGACCAGGGCATCCAGGGCGCCATGCAGGCCGGCGTGCTTGCAGGCTATCCCGTTGTGGACGTCAAGGTCACGCTGTACGATGGTTCCTACCATGAGGTCGACTCCTCCGAAATGGCGTTTAAGATCGCCGGTTCCATGGCCTTCAAAGAGGCTATGCGTAAGGCGGATCCCGTTATTTTGGAGCCGATTATGAAGGTTGCCGTCATCGTGCCCGACGAGTATATGGGCGACGTTATCGGCGATATCAATGCCCGGCGCGGCCAGATCCAGGGCACCGAGTCCCGCAGCGGCACGCAGCAGATCGATGCGCTCGTTCCGCTGTCCAACATGTTCGGTTACGCCACCGACCTGCGCAGCAAAACGCAGGGCCGCGGCCAGTATTCCATGGAGCCCAGCCACTACATCGACGTGCCCAAGAGCATCGCCGAGAGCATCATGGCGGGCCGTGCAAAGAAAGAGGGCTAAGCCTCTTTCCGCCAGCCTCTGGCAAACAAATAAAACACTTGATTTTTTAGGGTGCATTTAGTACAATGGCCTTAAGAAACGGTCTCAAAACAAAGGAGGACAATAACAATGGCGAAAGCGAAATTTGAGCGTAACAAACCGCATATCAACATCGGCACCATTGGTCACGTTGACCATGGCAAGACGACCCTGACCGCTGCCATCACGAAGGTGCTGGCCATGAAGGGCGACGCCGAGTTCACCGATTATGCCAACATCGATAAGGCTCCCGAGGAGCGCGAGCGCGGCATCACGATCAACACCTCTCACGTGGAGTACGAGACGGACAACCGTCACTATGCCCATGTTGACTGCCCGGGCCACGCCGACTATGTGAAGAACATGATCACGGGCGCTGCTCAGATGGACGGCGCGATTCTGGTCGTGTCTGCTTCCGACGGCCCCATGCCCCAGACCCGTGAGCACATCCTGCTCTCCCGTCAGGTCGGCGTTCCCTATATCGTCGTGTTCATGAACAAGTGCGACCAGGTGGACGACGAAGAGCTGCTGGATCTCGTCGAGATGGAGATCCGTGAGCTGCTGACCGAGTATGAGTTCCCCGGCGACGACACGCCCATCATCCGCGGTTCTGCTCTGCAGGTTCTGGAGTCCAGCTCCACGGACATCAACGCCCCCGAGTACAAGTGCATCCTCGATTTGATGGAGGCTGTGGACAGCTATATCCCCACTCCCGACCGCAAAGAGGATATGCCGTTCCTGATGCCTGTTGAGGACGTGTTCACCATCACCGGCCGCGGCACTGTTGCTACCGGTCGTGTGGAGCGTGGCGTCATCAAGGTTGGCGAGGAAGTCGAGATCGTCGGTCTCGTCGAAGAGAAGCGTAAGACCACCGTTACCGGCCTTGAGATGTTCCGCAAGCTGCTGGACTTCGCTCAGGCTGGCGACAACGTGGGTGCTCTGCTCCGCGGCATCCAGCGCAATGAGATCGAGCGCGGCCAGGTTCTGTCCAAGCCCGGTTCCATTCATCCGCACACCAAGTTTGCCGGCCAGGTCTATATCCTGAAAAAGGAAGAGGGCGGCCGTCACACTCCGTTCTTCAACAACTATCGCCCGCAGTTCTATTTCCGCACTACGGACGTGACCGGTGTCATCACGCTGCCGGAAGGCACCGAGATGTGCATGCCCGGCGACAACGTCTCCATGGATGTTGAGCTGATCACCCCGATCGCTATCGAGGAAGGTCTCCGTTTCGCTATCCGCGAAGGCGGCCGTACCGTTGGCTCCGGCGTTGTTACGAAGATCAACGAGTAATTATCTCTGAAAAAAGCGCCTGCTGAGAAGCGGGCGCTTTTTTATTGTAGAAAAACCACCGGGGAGTTTTTATTTCAGCGGCTTGCTTTTTCAATGAAAAAGTGATATATTTATCACTGAAAGGTACAAATATATCACTTTTAGGGGGAAGTTGAAATGAAAAAGGCACACCGCAATTTTCAAGTCAAGCCCTGGATGGGCTGCATGGGTTTTTTGGGCTTCCTCGGCTTCTTGCCGAAGCACGGGGGCGGACGGAATTATCTGTTTTTTGTTTTCTTCGCATTTTTTGCCTGGTTTTTCTGGGGATTGCTGTATAAAGAGCCGGCAGATGAGCGCCTTGTGGAAAATGAAACGCGCGCTATGCGTATTGTGGGAGGCCTGTTTGCACTGCTCAGTTTTTTGCTTCTGTTTTTGCTGGACAGGCAGGGGATTGGCCGGGATACGGTGCTTTTGTTCGGGGCTTTGGGGTATTCGGTGTGCTCTGTGGCGGCTCCAGCTCTTACTTATTACCTGGACAGGAAGGCGTGAACCGTGGACGGCTTTGTTTGTAATTTGAAAAAGTACCGCCAGCTTGCGGGAATGACGCAAGAGGAGTTGGCATTCCGTGTGCATGTCAGGAGAGAAACGATCATTCGTCTGGAAGCCGGAAAGTACAATCCATCTCTGAAGTTGGCTATTGAGATCTCGCGTGCCGTGCGTGCGCCCATTGAATCGCTTTTTGAGTTTGAATGACGGATGAAGCTGCGTGAGATTTGGTAAAATAACTAGGAATCCGGTGGGAAACGCGGTTATTTTCTGCACGCAATTTCATGCCTGATGTGCTATACTAAGAAAAAACATTGTACAGAGTGGGAAGAATTTTGGGGGAGGAATTTATGTCCGAATCAGTGATCGTCGTCGATTTTGGCGGCCAGTACAATCAGTTGATCGCGCGGCGCGTGCGCGAGTGCCATGTGTACAGCGAAATCGTTCCTTATACGAAAGCGTTGGATGTTATAAAAGCGAAGCGACCGCGGGGAATTATCTTTACAGGCGGACCCAACAGCGCCTATGAAGATGGGGCTCCTGCCATCAGCACAGAGGTGTTTGATTTGGGCATCCCTGTACTGGGTATCTGCTACGGCGCCCAGCTTATGATGCATCTGTTGGGCGGCCATGTGTGTAAAGCACCTGTGCGTGAATACGGCAAAACAGAGGTGTTTGTCGATCCTGCGTCCAAGCTCTTCGCAGATATTTCATCCAGCACAGTATGCTGGATGAGCCACACGGATTATATCGAATCGGTTGCTCCGGGCTTTGTTATCTCTGCACACAGTGCAAATTGCCCGGCCGCGGCGATGGAGCAGCCGGAAAAGCGTCTGTATGCGCTGCAGTTTCATCCCGAGGTCCTGCACACGCAGGAGGGTACAAAGATGCTCTCGAATTTCATTTATAATGTGTGCGGCTGTACGGGCGATTGGAAAATGGATTCTTTCGTGGAACAGTCCATTCGCATGTTGCGGGAAAAAATCGGAGACGGGCGCGTGCTGTGTGCACTTTCGGGCGGCGTGGATTCTTCTGTTGCGGCCGTCATGCTGGCAAAAGCTGTGGGCAAGCAGCTTACCTGTGTGTTCGTGGATCACGGCCTCATGAGAAAAAATGAAAGTGAGGAAGTGTGCGCGGTGTTCGGCCCGGAGGGACCGTACGATTTGAACTTTGTGTGTGTAAACGCGCGGCAGCGTTTTTATGACAAGCTGGCGGGCGTGGAGGAACCGGAGCAAAAACGAAAGATCATCGGCGAAGAGTTCATCCGCGTATTTGAAGAGGAAGCGAAAAAAATCGGAACAGTGGATTTTCTGGTACAGGGAACAATCTACCCGGATGTGGTGGAAAGCGGCCTGGGCGGTGAATCCACGGTCATCAAGAGCCACCATAACGTAGGCGGTCTGCCGGACTATGTGGACTTCAAAGAGATTATCGAACCGCTGCGCGACCTGTTCAAGGACGAAGTGCGCAACGCGGGCCGCGAGCTGGGAATCCCGGAGCATTTGGTCAGCCGCCAGCCTTTCCCCGGACCAGGCCTTGCCATCCGCATCATCGGCGCGGTGACGCCGGAGAAAATCGCAATTTTGCAGGATGCGGACGCCATTTACCGCGAGGAAGTCGCAAAGGCAGGCGTGGCGCAGGGCCTTGGCCAGTATTTTGCGGCACTGACAAACATGCGCAGCGTTGGCGTGATGGGCGACGAACGTACCTATGACTATGCTGTTGCGCTGCGTGCTGTTACTACGGCAGATTTTATGACGGCAGAAGCCGCGCACTTGCCCTGGGAGGTCATCGACACGGTTACCAGCCGGATCGTGAACGAGGTGCCGCACATCAATCGTGTGCTGTACGACTGTACGGGAAAGCCGCCCGCGACGGTGGAATTCGAGTGAGAAAAGGCCGCAAAGAGCGCAGAAAAGCCCTTTGCGGCCTTTTGGCTGCAGCGCTTGGGCCAAAAGGTGCTTTTCTTCCGGGCAGGTTGCGGAAAAGCGTCGAATCGTGGTAAAATAAAAAAAATATTGCCGGAGGAGGCTTCTATCCATGAAGCAGGACATGATCGTGATTCTGGACCTGGGCAGCGAGGAAAACCCGCGTCTTGCCCGGGAGATTCGCGCGTTGGGAGTGTACAGTGAGATCTATCCCCACGATATTACACTAGCGGAGTTGAATGCGCTGCCCAATGTAAAGGGGATTATTCTGAACGGCGGCCCCAACCATGTGGTGGACGGTGTGGAGATCGACGCGTGCAGCGATATCTATGGCTGGGGCCGCAACCTGGATCGCCGCGTGCAGCGTTACCTATGGCGGCGCCCTGCCGCTTTTACAGCCTGGCCACAAAGGCGGCGCGCCGTGGCCCACGGATGCGGCGCAGCGGAAAGCCGTCCTGTCCGAATTTGTATTCGATGCCTGCGGTGCGCAGCCCAACTGGAACATGGAGAACTTCATTGCAGACCAGGTCGAGCTGATCCGCCGACAGGTGGGAGATAAAAAAGTGCTTCTGGCATTGTCCGGCGGCGTGGATTCCTCGGTCGTGGCGGCGTTGCTCATCAAGGCCATCGGCAAGCAGCTGGTGTGCGTGCATGTAAACCATGGTCTGCTGCGCAAAGGAGAACCGGAGCAGGTTGTGGAGGTGTTCCGCAACCAGATGGACGCCAACCTCATTTATGTGGACGCGGTGGACCGCTTCCTGAATAAACTGTCGGGCGTTGCCGAGCCGGAGCAGAAGCGCAAGATTATCGGCGCGGAGTTTATCCGTGTGTTTGAAGAAGAAGCACGCAAGCTGGACGGCATCCATTTCCTGGCGCAGGGCACGATTTATCCGGATATCATTGAGAGCGGAACGAAAACAGTGAAAGCTGTTAAGTCGCACCACAATGTGGGAGGCCTGCCGGAGGATTTGGATTTCGCGCTGGTGGAACCGCTGAAAATGTTGTTTAAGGATGAGGTGCGTGCCTGTGGTAAGGCGTTGGGCCTGCCCGACAGCATGGTATACCGTCAGCCGTTCCCCGGCCCGGGCCTTGGCGTGCGGTGTCTGGGCGCAATCACCCGCGACAGGCTGGAGGCTGTGCGGGAATCCGACGCGATCCTGCGGGAAGAATTTGCAAAGGCGGGCCTGGAGGGCAAGGTGTGGCAGTATTTCACGGTAGTGCCCGATTTCAAGTCAGTGGGTGTGCATGAGGGAGTGCGTACCTTCGACTGGCCGGTCATTCTGCGTGCGGTAAATACCGTGGATGCAATGACCGCCACGGTGGAGGATGTGCCGTTTGCGTTGCTGCAGAAAATCACACAGCGCATCACATCCGAAGTGAAAGGTGTGAACCGTGTCCTTTACGACCTGACACCGAAGCCCTCCGGGACGATTGAGTGGGAATAATTTCAGAGTCCCGGAAAAGCCCGGAATGACTGGGTTTTCTAAGGTTTGATGCCCTTTGTGGCAACGAAATGGCAACATTTTTTCATTATTCATAAAAAGAGAGCTAACTGATTTTGATTAGTCAGTTGGCTCTCTTTTTCTTTTTATTATTATTCTGTGCAACAAACGGCCTCTCCCGTGGCCTACAAGTGAGAGGGTCAAACGAAATCCTGGGGCGGCATCTTCACATAGTTCTGGGTCTTGTCAAACTTTGGATAGTGGTAGCGCCACTTGTCGTAATCCTCTTTGGAAATCTCGCCCGCCTCCAGCATAGCGGCGGCCTGCTGCCAAGAGCAGAGCATTTCATGCAGCTGGGCAGCATCCTTGTTCTTCCGAACATCGACCTTCAAGCAGACTTCTCCATCCATCTCGCTGACCTTGAGCCCATAGTTGTCCTCCAAGGTAAACAGAGTATGCATGAGACCCACATAGGAGTCTATGTCCGGAACAGAGAGTGCATGGGGCGAGACATCCAGCACCTCAGCTAAGGCAGCGGTCAGGTCTGCCTTTGGGGTTCTTGATCCTGTTTCATATTGTGCAAGGCGTACATCAGCAGACTTCTCCGGGAAGCCCAGTGACATGCCGAGATATTTCTGAGTCATCCCCCGCAGGAGACGGAAAAAGTGAATTCGTTCACCAATCGCCATATCATCAACTCCAATCGTTGGTTGTCTTTATAAAAAGCGTAGCAGAAATGCTTAGGAAAGTCAAGAGAATACTAAACAATTTTATTTAATTTATTTTGCGTACGCCGATTGACATAAGCTATTATGCTTAGTATAATGACAATAAGGAAAGCATATTTGCTTAGTTGAATAACTGGAGAAACTTTTTTCAAAATTCTTGGGTGCAAAATCCGAAAAAAGTGGCAGTAGAGAGTAAGGAGGTCTTTATGAAAAACAAAATTGGCAGGCAGAAACAATCAACAAGGAAAGGAAGGTATTTTATTTATGCAGAAACAGAGTTTTATGCGAGCAGACGAAGTTGCTCAGGAATTGGGCATTTCCAAATCCCACGCCTACAAGGTAATCCATGGGCTTAACGAAGAATTGCAGGAGAAAGGGTATCTGACCATCTCCGGCCGTGTTAATCGAGAATTCTTTAGGGAGAAGTATTGCTATACCAAAACGGCAAAGGAGGAATCATAATGGCAGTTTACAAGGAAGAAAAAACCGGCACCTGGCGGGCAGTTTATCGCTATACAGATTGGAATGGTGAGCGGAAACAGACCCAAAAGAGGGGCTTCAAGACCAAGCGAGAGGCGCAGGCCTGGGAGCGTGAACAGATTCATAAAACCAGTGTCGACCTGGATATGAACTTTAAAAGCTTTGTGGAACTTTACACAGCGGATATGAAGACCCGGCTCAAGGAAAACACTTGGGCCACAAAGGAGCACATTATCCGCACCAAGCTGCTCCCCTACTTCGGCAAGCTGAAGATGTGTAACATCACCGCCCAGCAGATCATCACCTGGCAGAATGAGATGCTGAACCACAAGGATGAAAAGGGACAGCCCTATTCACCTGTGTACCTTAAGACGGTTCACAATCAGCTCAGCGCCATCTTTAACCACGCAGTACGGTATTACAATCTCCGTGATAACCCTTGCAAAAAGGCTGGCAGTATGGGGAAAAAGAAAAACCGAGAGATGATGTTCTGGACCAAGGAGCAGTACTTGAAATTTGCGGAGGTGATGATGGACAAGCCGCTGTCCTTCTATGCCTTTGAGATGCTTTACTGGTGTGGCATCCGGGAGGGGGAACTGCTGGCTCTGACCCCGGCAGATTTTGACTTTGAGAAGCGAACTGTCACCATCAACAAATCCTATCAGCGGCTAAATGGGCAGGATTTGATTACCACTCCAAAGACGGAAAAGAGCAATCGTATCATCACTATGCCGCAGTTTCTGGCAGAAGAAATTCAGGATTACCTCAAAATGCTCTACGGAATTGGAGCAGATGACCGAATGTTCACCGTCACCAAGAGTTATCTCCACCGGGAGATGGATAGAGGTTCCAAAGAGGCTGGAGTCCCGCGTATCCGAATCCACGATATTCGTCACAGTGCGGTTTCGCTTTTGATCGACATGGGGTTCTCCGCCACAGCCATCGCAGACCGGGTGGGCCATGAGAGCATCGACATCACTTACAATTATGCACACCTGTTTCCGTCCAAACAAACGGAAATGGCAGATAAATTGAATATGGAAAGGGGTAATTAAGAATGTCAGCAAAGAATTTGGATAAGCACAACCGTTGGAGAAACAAGGCCGTATCTTTCCGGGTCTCCCCGGAGGAGGATGCCCAGATTGAAACAGCAGTCAAGCTCACCGGACTGACCAAGCAGAATTATATCATCCGTCGGCTGCTCTGCCAGGATGTGGTGGTGCAGGGCAATCCGAGAGTCTATAAGGCACTGCGAGATCAGCTAGCTGCTGTGCTGGACGAGCTGCGCCGGATTGAAGCCGGGCAAGGAGTAAATGAGGAACTGTTGGACACCATTCAGATGATCACAACCATTATGAAAGGAATGCAGGAGGATGTTGCCTATGACCGATGAGAAAAAGAAAATGACCGCCCAGGGTTCATCTGTTGGCGCAGATGATGGACAGTCAATCTCTAAAAATTCTGACATTAGTATAACCACTTCTAAGGAAGAAATCAACGATGAAGTTGTAAATCCTCAGGAAAGCCTGGAAGAAATGTACCGCAAGATACAGCGCATGAGCGATCCAGCTTACCTGCACACTGTAACCCTGGACGAGCTGATGGACAATGTGTTTGAGGTAAAGTCTGCGGTGATTGAAAACCTGCTCTATACTGGAGCATATATCCTTGCCGGAGCTCCAAAAATCGGTAAATCTTTTCTGGTGGCGCAGATCGCTCACCATGTCAGCACCGGGCAGGATTTGTGGGGCTACAAGGTTCATCAAGGAACAGTCCTCTATCTTGCTTTGGAAGATGACGAAAGCCGTTTGCAGCGCAGGATGTTTCGCATGTTCGGCGTGGAGGGGACAAGCTCTCTCCACTTTGCTACCAGTGCAAAGATGATTGGCAGCGGTTTGGATGAACAACTTGAAAAGTTTGTCCGGGAACACAGAGACACCAAATTGATTATCGTGGATACCCTGCAAAAAGTCCGGGAGATGGTAAGCGACAATTACAGCTATTCCAGCGATTATGAGGTGATTGGAAAACTGAAACAATTTGCAGACCGGCATGGAGTTTGCATCCTGATTGTCCACCACACTAGAAAGCAGCCTGCGGGAGATAGCTTTGAGAAGATTTCCGGTACCACTGGACTGTCGGGCTGTGCAGATGGAGCACTCATCATGCAGAAAGAAAAACGAACCGACGGAAAGGCTACACTGGAAATTAGTGGACGGGATCAGCCGGATCAGCGGCTGTATCTAAGTAAAGACCAGGAGCGTTTGGTATGGCTTCTCGACCATGCAGAGAATGAGCTTTGGAAGCAGCCTCCGGACCCGGTGCTGGAAGCGGTAGCGAAAATGGTATCTGACGAAAACCGCGAGTGGGAAGGCAGCCCTACAGAGCTTACCGAAGCTCTACGGTTGGATATGGCAGTGAATCGCCTTACTAAGCATTTGAATGTGAATGCCAGCCGCCTGCTGGAAGAACATCAGGTGAAGTACGAAAACAAAAGCAAGCACGCCGGACGGCGTATTCGGCTGACCTACATGGTGATAGAAGCACCTATGGTTGAAGTAATCAAGTAAAGCGCGACGCTTGCAACGGTCGCGACGGTGTTTTGAGGGGTACTCCCAGCACCGTTGCGACCGTCGCCACCGTTGCGGAAAAGAAAATGTGAGGTGGTGTTTTGCCACCCCATTGTTCAAGAGGGTGCCCCATTTTAGGGCACCCCAAGATCACCATAGGATGTCGCGTTTCACGACACCCGATGCTCCAAAACAGGATACAGTGTGCGGAGTAAAAGCGAACGATGGGAAAACATTTTGCCCACTCATCTAGCGAGAGCTACTGTGTTTCACGGTAGACCTCAGGCAGTAAGGGCGGAACGATTTGTTCCATGGCATCTTAAAGGGGACGGCGCTTTGGCGTACCCTTTGAAAGCGTTCACAGAACGCGCAGCCACAGAATGAAATTCTGTGTTCAAAAGGAGCTTGGGGGCGTTGCCCTCAACAAGCAGACGGCAGGAAATGTGAGTGTGTATTAACACTCGCATTGCTTACCGGATTTGTGTGTGGATAGCCACACGCATTGCTTGCCAGATTCTAAAATTAACGAAACGGACTTTGTACCGCTACGGAAAATCAATCGAAATTTAAGCATTAGGAGGTAACGACTATGAGAAAGATTTTGTCCTGTGAGTTCAACCTGGACACCGCCTGTGTGGAGCTGCATCTGGCGGATGAAACGATGCTCTCCATTGACTGCACCGCCGTGGAGAACAAATTAGCAAACAGTATGTACCAGCGGTCGGAGCTAGACTGGCTAATTTATAATAATCCGCTGGCCTACGCCGAGCTGGTTTTGAACGGTGACCCGGAACGATATCTAAAGGCTGTGACAGCAAAACCTTTGTTTGATTAAAACTAAGAAAGGTTATCTGTTGTACCGAGATGGTCTCATGATATCGTGAGTATGTCTTGAGTTATTGTGTGGTTTGTGGTATAATAACTCATCCGAATATGATGGGAGAAATTAAGATGCCAGTCTCGTATGACAAGCTTTGGAAAACCCTTATTGATAAAAAGATGAAACGCTCGGACTTAAAGGATGCTGCTGGTATTAGTTTTAATGTCTTAGCAAAGATGGGAAAAGATGAATTTGTATCAATGGAAAGCCTATACAAAATTTGTGTAGCGTTAGACTGCGGTATTGATGAAATTATGGAGTTTACAAATAATGAGCATGCTTGACTTTGCAATTATGGCAACAACAGAATATATTGACCACATGTCAAAAAGTCAGCGCAAGAAATATGGTCAGTTCTTTACGAGCAAAGAGACTGCCATTTTTATGGCTGGGCTGTTTGAAATCCCTATTGGGTGTGAGGCGCTTTCTATTCTCGATCCTGGCGCCGGTTCTGGAATTCTTTCAATTGCACTATTGGAACGCCTGCAATCCTTTTCAGCGATAAAAGAGATTAGATTGGTTTGTTATGAGAATGACCCTAATATAATGGAGTTACTTCGAACCAATTTAGAGACAGCGTGTAGTTACTCCCAACAGGAAATATCTTACGAAATCGTTTCTGATAACTACATTTTAAGCCAATCAAATGACTACAACTTAATGTTAGGCGCAAATTTAAATCCTGAAAAATTTGATTTTATAATTGGAAATCCTCCATATATGAAAATAGCTAAGGATGCCCCAGAAGCTTTGGCGATGCCAGATGTTTGCTATGGTGCGCCTAATCTCTATTTTCTCTTTGCTTCTATGAGTTTGTTTAACTTAAAAGATGACGGAGAAATGGTTTATATTATTCCGCGCTCCTGGACTTCTGGCGCGTATTTCAAAAGATTTCGTCAGAAGTTTTTAAACGAAGGTGCTTTGGAGCATATCCACTTGTTTGTTAGCCGAGATAAGGTCTTTGAAAAAGAAAGTGTACTGCAGGAAACCATCATTATAAAGCTTAAAAAAACGCACCTAAAACCTAAAACAATCACGATTACTACTACCCAAAGTAATGCGGACTTTTCAGAAAAGACCATTTTTGAGGCTCCGTACTCTGCCGTTATCAACGGACCAGATTTCTATGTATATCTGGTAACAAATGCTGAGGAGGTAGAGACACTTAATAGTTTGAACAAGTGGGAAAACACCCTGCCAAGTATTGGTCTAAAAATGAAGACTGGCCTTACAGTTGATTTCCGAAACAGAGAAGCACTGAGAGATGCAGCTGAAGATCAGTCTGTTCCATTGTTCTATTCTCAGCACATACAAAATGGCAAAGTGGTTTTTCCTGTAGGGAAGGAACACGAGTATCTGGTTACTGAGCAGAGGGGACTATTACAACCAAATAAGAACTATCTTTTTGTTAAACGATTTACAGCAAAGGAAGAACATAGGCGGCTTCAATGTGGTATTTATCTGGCAAAAAAGCATCCTGAGTATTCCCAAATCAGTACACAAAACAAGATAAATTTTATCGATGGGATGTGTGATCTTTCGGAGTGTGTTGTGTACGGGCTTTATGTCTTGTTTAACTCCACCTTGTATGACTGCTATTATAGGATCTTGAATGGTTCAACGCAGGTCAATTCGACTGAGGTGAACTCTATGCCGGTTCCATCCATGGATGTCATTGAGGCCATGGGGAAAGAGCTGATAGCTGCACACGATATGTCAGAACATGTTTGTGACAGAATTTTGAGGGGTTATGTATGAGTAAAATTGATGAAGCAAAAGAAATCTTAAATGCCTTGCAAGTCCCGGTAAAACAGCAAAATGCTATGTGCTGTTGTGTTTTGCTGACGATGGCAGGACTCTTAGAGGAAACTTCATGGCAAGATGCAACCAACGAATGGATTCGCATTCACGATGTAATTGCTTTTGCCAATAACAATTATGGGACTACTTATGCGGAAAATAGTCGAGAGACATTCCGTAAACAGGCTATGCACCATTTTAGAAATGCAGCTTTTATTGAGGATAATGGCAAGGCTACCAATAGTCCGAATTACCGCTATCGGCTGACAGATGAAATGTTGAAGTTGGTACAGAGTTTTGGTACAGATTGGTGGGAAACCAAGCTTGCTTCTTTTCAAACTAATCATGAAACGCTTATTCAGCTATATGCTTCTAAGCGTGCCAGACGCAAAATGCCAGTGAAGATCAACGGTGAAGATTTCACTTTTTCTCCAGGAGATCATAATCAACTTCAAAAAGCAATTATCGAGGAATTTGCACCACGCTTTGCTCCAAATTCGGAATGCCTCTATGTTGGCGATACTATTGAAAAGGATTTGGTAAAGAATGAGGACAAGCTTCGTGAACTTAGATTTACTATTACATTACATGATAAGATGCCAGATGTGGTCCTCTACTCAGAAGAGAAGAACTGGCTGTATTTTATAGAGTCGGTAACATCTGTTGGGCCGATGGAGCCGAAACGCATCAAAGAGATCGAAGAAATGACCACCGGCGTAACCGCGGGCAAAATCTATGTTACAGCTTTTCTGGATTTTAAGACATTCAAGAAGTTTTCTGAGATGCTTGCTTGGGAAACGGAAGTTTGGATCGCTGATATGCCGGATCATATGATTCATCTAAACGGAGATAAGTTTTTAGGACCAAGAAATAATTCTAATATTTGATAGTAGGGAGAGGAGATATCTACAGATGTTGTTAAATAGCTTTCGTGTAACAGAATTTCGTTCAGTTCAAGATAGTGGCTGGATTGATGCTGAGCAGATTACGGCACTGATTGGAACAAACGAATCAGGTAAAACAAATATTTTGTTACCACTTTGGAAACTCAATCCCGCAGATGAGGGGAAAATCGATTTAAAAGATGATCTCCCACGCGATAAGTATCATGTATATCGTGAAGCCGCTCCCAAACCTGTATTTATCTATGCAAAGTACTCGCTTTTGCCAAATGAACAGGCTGCACTGGCGAAGATTTCTAAACATAAAGCCGAGGAATTTGCAGAAGTTATCGTATCTAAGGATTACGATGAGAATTTGTTTTGGGAGTTTCCGTGTGAGGTTGGAGTAGACCCCACTATAATTGATCAAACACGAAATTTACTACAAGAGTGTAGACGCACGCTTAGCACGACACAAACATCTTCAACAAAAACAGAAACTGAACGGAGAGAAAAGGCATCTTTGATTGTTGACAAAGCATTAGAAGCACTAGATAGCTCAGATAATATTCAAAATGCTTTGACCGCTGCTCTTGATGAGCTAAAGTCTTTTGATGAAGATGTAAAAACTTCTGTAGCTTGTGCTGCCATATCTGGAGCTGTTCAGCAAATATCAGAAATGGTTTTAGAATGCAAAAAGCCGAGTTTAGCAAAGACAGAGAAGGTAATTGAGTACTTAAAGTCTAATATGCCCAAATATGTATACTACTCAAATTACGGAAATCTGGATTCACAGATATACTTACCTCAAGTCTTACAAAATATCGAAAAAAAAGACTTAGGAATTAAGGAATCTGCAAAAGCTCGGACTTTAAAGACACTGTTTAAGTTTGTAAAGCTTGATCCTAAAGAGATTACAGAGCTCGGAACTGAAACAGCTGGATCTCTTACCCAAGAACAAATCGAAAAAATTGCAGATAAGAAGAAGGAGCGTGAAATCCTACTTGCCTCGGCATCCTCTGGCTTTACTAAGTCATTCAATGAATGGTGGAAACAAGGAAACTACACTTTTGAATTTCAAGCAGATGGTAATTTCTTTAGAATATGGGTATCTGACGCTGTTAGACCAGAGCGTATAGAGCTTGAGTCAAGAAGTACAGGCTTGCAGTGGTTTTTTAGCTTTTATCTTGTGTTTTTGGTTGAAAGTGAGCAACATCACCAAAATGCTATATTGCTGTTGGATGAGCCTGGAGTTACGCTTCATCCATTGGCACAAAAAGACCTTTTCATGTTCTTTGAAAATCTGGCACACAACAACCAGATGCTGTACACAACCCACTCTCCTTTTATGGTTGATTCAAATCATCTGGAGCGAGTTCGTTCTGTGTATATAAATTCTGATGGAAAAACTGTTGTTAGTCCAGATTTAAGAGCGACTGAACGCTTGAAAGGTAAAAATCAGCCACAGTCTATATATCCAGCTCATGCTGCTCTTGGGCTATCTATTTCCGACACATTGCTCGTTAATTGTAACCCCGTACTGGTAGAAGGCGAATCTGATCAGGTTTACCTCTCAGCACTAAAAAACTTGTTGATTTCAAAAGGCAGCATCTCTCCGTTGAAGGAAATTGTTTTTATCCCAACAGGAGGGGTAAAAGGAATTAAAGCTACTTCAGCAATCTTATCAGGAACAAGCGAGGTAAAGCCTCCGGTCTTGCTCGATGGTGATAAACCGGGGCAAAAAATGGCAGTTGAATTAAAATCAGATTTTTATGCGGCGGTGCCAGAAAAGATCATTAATATCTCTGCGTATACAGAACTTGAAAACGGAGAGATTGAGGATCTTTTTCCGAAAGATAACTTTGCTCGAATTGTAGCAAAGTTCCTACCTCGTCAAGAGGAAGTAGACGAGGATTTCGACGATATTGTAGTTGAAGATAAACCAATGTGTGATCAAATTGAGGAGTTTGCAAAAACTCATGGGATTACCTTAGAAACTGGTTGGAAAGTCAGACTTGCTACTGTTGTGAAACGAGAAATACTTAAGGGAACAGATAAAGTCATAAGCGAAAAAGATTCGCAATATAGTAAAATCGTAGAACTGTTTGGGAATCTCTAATTGATTGATGTTCACTTGGAAGCGGTTTTGACTTGGCAAATCCGAATTAGAATCTTGGCAGAGATTTAGTAGATTCTTGGGTATTCTATGGCGAAGGAGTAATTGTGTTATGTCAGAAGGCCTTGTTTACATTCTCACAAACCCATGCCTTGAAGGATGGGTTAAGATTGGCATGACGGGACGCAACGACATTGAGAGGCGGTTACAGGAACTCAATGCGCCGACCAATATTCCTCTTTCATTTCGGTGCTACGCCGTTTATGAGGTGGAAAACCCGGCAATGGTTGAAGAAAATATACATAGCATTATTGACCAAGTGGATGATTCTCTCCATGCCCGGGAGCAGCTTGACAATGGTAGAATGCGGGAGCGGGAATTTTTCAAGATTTCTCCTGAAAGAGCTTATCGTATTTTTAAGAATATAGCAGCTCTGAGGGGTGATCAGGACAAGTTGAAGCTGTATGTGCCTACCGAGGGACAGGCGCAGGAGCAAGAGCTTGCTGAGAGAAGAACGAAGCGTTCAAATAATTCTTTCGCTTTGCTGCGCATTAATGTAGGTGAGGAGATTTCCTTCCTTTACGATGAGTCCATCATTGCACGGGTGCTTGACAGGAAAAATCAGGTAGAGTTTGAGGGAGAAAGATACTCTGTCACTGGGCTTGCTGGTAAGCTTCTTACAGAGCGGTATGGTTGGTCCGATAATGTCCATGTGAATGGATGGCGGTATTTTACAAAAGACGGAGTCACCCTCAGTGATTTGCGTGATAACATTGAGAGTACAGATTCTGAGGATGAATAAATCCATTTTTCTGGCAACACCATGGCAACAAAAAATCAGATAGCCTCTACTATCTGAATAATGAAAAGAATACCAATACTCTGAACTAAAACCCATAAGCAAATCTGTTTAGAAAACTTCTGACAGGAGCGAGTGGGAATAAGTTAAAATAGTCTTTCGAGTCCCGAAAACCCTTGAAAATACAGGGGTTTTCGGGATTCTTGTTTTTTACTGGCTACAAATTGGCTACATCAGACGCTTTTTCGTAGCCATCGTCTTTTGTGGCTATGACATCGAGCTGTGCGGCTACTTCAGTCTGTTTGTTCGGGTACAGATGGCTGTAGGTTTCCATGGTAGTTTGCACCCTTTCGTGACCCAAGCGTTCTGCTACCAGAAGCGGCGTACAGCCCATGTCGATCAGCAAACTGGCGTGGGTATGACGCACATCGTGCACCCTGATCTTCTGCGTTCCGGAGTGGTCGCAGCCATACTTCATCTGTCTGCCGACCCAGCCCCTGTCATAAGGGAAGATACGGTCTGTAGGCTGTACCTCGTAGAGTTTTGCCAGATAGTCTTTCAGACAGCTTTCCAGTACCTTCGGCATGACCACTTCACGGTAGCCAGCTTCTGTCTTAGGTGGATAGATGTAGTCCTTTCCGTTCAGACGCTGGTAGTTCTTGTTGACAGAGATGATATGTCTGTCGAAGTCAATGTCCTCTGGTGTCAGAGCCAGCAGTTCGCCAACACGCAGGCCCGTGTAGTACATGACCATGAAAACGGTGTAACCGATAGGTCTGTCCTCCATGGCTTTAATGAACACCTTGAATTCTTCGTTTGTCCAGAACAGCATTTCATCGGCGTTCTTCTTACCCATGGAACCTGCCTTGTGACAGGGGTTCTCCCTCAGTCCGTAGAACTTCACCGCAAAATTGAAGGCTGCGGTAAGCTGACAGTACCTTTGTCAAGGGTAATTTCTGCAGAGCGTTCACAAATAATAAATGTCAAGTTTCTACAGAAGCAGGGGGCTACCGTGTTTTACGGTAACCCCCTGTCGTTTTCCAACTCTTATCGTATCAAATTTCAATAATGCCAATCTTCTTTAAATAGTTGTAAGTTTGATCATAGTATTCAGGATTTCTGGTAACATCTTCAGGACTGCCCTTTGGTACATAAATTATATAACCTTGCCGTGCACGAGTAAGCAAAACTCGATAAGAATTTTTCTGATAATTCTGAGCAATTGGATTATTAACCCTTGACCAAGAAGATCCAGCAAAATTATTGTATGTGAATTTACCATCCAAGTACCTGTAGTCCGCTTCCCATACAACAACGGCGTAGTCAATTTCCAACCCCTGAATCTTAAATTCCGATGCCGCAACTTCCATAAAGTATGAAGAGTTCACATCATCTTTTCCATTCAAAAACCATTTTTCAATCTCAATATCTTTGGGAACTGTGACACCATCTGCACGTAGCCGCTTAGCACCTGAACTCGCAATAATTCCATATCGTTCTGTGCCATGACTTATATTTCGCACCCATTCTTTAGCCGTCTGAAGATTTCTCGATAAAAGAATTGGATACCGCATTTTGTTGGTAGCTGAGTCAGCTTGGATGATTTTCGGATAAAGTTCCTTTGCAGTTGCTTCATCTCCATCGATTATCGCCTTTGCAAAATCAGAAACAAGCTCACTTCTAAAGCTTCTCATAGAAACCGACAGATGAAGTTCACGGCACTTATGAACTTCTGCATTGGAAAGGAGTTCATCAATCGAACTATTTCCAACATATTCATAGCCTGCCATACGGTCTGAGCAAAACACCTTCCAGGAAGGAAAATGCTCATTTATTGCATTAAACCATTCTGCAATTCCCGCTTCCCCATCATGTATTTCCTGCCCTCCGCCAACTAAACATACAATAACCGCCCAATCTTTGTGCCTGTTCATATACTCAATAAGGCATTCGGGCTCGGACATATTAAAGTGGGACTGTCCCTTTTTTGTCCGCATGAACTTACTTAACTGCTCCTTTTTCCAAGCCCGCTGAGCTTCATCAAAAATCGCAATCTTGTCGATAGGTGCTGGATGTCCCTCCAAAAGTGAATCATCCCTAAACCAATGTATCATCTGAATAAAACTCTTTGTTTCAGAAAAAATGCCGCTTTTTGTAATATTATACTCGCAGTTGGTACAGTTTCTGTTCAAATCTCTGGCCTTACAGTCTGTACAATACATTTTTTTCTTTTCTACTTGATCTCGAGTCAATGCCTCTCTCAAAACAGTAACCAAAGGTTCATTTCCCGAAAGAAACACGGCATGTTCTTCGTCTCCTTCTTGAAAATGATGTCGCCTATTCGCTATGTTCAGTCCTACCAAAGTTTTTCCGGCACCCGGTACTCCTGTAACGAAACAGATCGATTTCCAATGATTTTTCTTGCTGTCTTCAACGATTTTATCAATCCGCGCAGTTGTAACTGCAATATCATTCTCATCGCTTTCTTTATAGGAAATTTCTCGTACATCATGCCCAGAGTATAAGGCTTGTGCCGCCTCAATAATAGTTGGGGTTGGTTTATACACGGAATTGAACCATTGCACCGGATCGACAGCAGTTCCATTATCATAGTTATGAACTACATTGAGAATTTCTCCTACAAGTGTACTTTCACAGCAAAGAATAGGTGATGAAATTCCATTATCTATACTGATTGCATTGGTATTCGCAGATGCCTCTGTACATACTAAAAACGGAAATAAATGTGCTGTGTGACTGGCTTCATGAAAGTTATGCAAATCCAAAGCGTAATCTACAACTTGATCAACGGCACTTTTAGGGTATGCAGTCTCAAACACTTTAAATTCCAACAAAATAACACAGCTTCGAATGATTAAAACTGCATCAATACGTTTTCCCATTCGAGGAATAGAATATTCAAGCGCAATATGTCCTTCTTTAAGCTGGAGCATGACATCTTTTAAAATTCGAACTTCTTCGTTCCATGCCTGCTCTTGCTGTACTGTTAGATCAAACTGGAGAGAGTTATGTACCAGTTCATGGTAGATTTCAGCTTCACTCGCTAATAGAAATTTTTCACAGCTTCCATGATAGTACGCTCTTGGGATTGTGTCTCTATTTTTTCTATCCGAGTTCCACATGGCTACTCTCCTTTGATTTCTTTAATTAGCCGCTCCAGTCGGTCTTCACGCACATTCTTTTTTAGTTCGCATTCCCAAATAATCAGTACCTTCCAGCCCATGTCTATAAGCTTCTTGTGGTTCTGCTTATCCCGTTCAACATTCCGATTTATTTTGGGTATCCAATATTCAGTATTAGAAGAGGGCCAAACAAACCTCCCACAGTCATGTTTATGCCAAAAACAGCCATTTACAAAAATCATGGTATGATATTTAGGCAAAACAATATCAGGGCATCCCGGCAAGGTTCGAACATTTTTTCTATATCGAAAGCCTTTAGAAAACAGATACTTCCTAACAATCTCTTCTGGCTTTGAATTCGTGCTTCGAATATGTGACATATTTTTGCTGCGAACTTCTTTTGAGTGATTATCAGCCATTTTCTTGTTCTGCCTCACGAAGTTTTTTACCTAAAGTTGCCGCAAGCTGCTTAGCAATCGCTTTTGCCATAATTGGAGGTACGGCATTTCCTACCTGCTGGTATTGTTTATCTTTAGATCCGCAAAATACAAAGCTGTCAGGGAATGTCTGCAACCGGGCTGCTTCTCGGATACTGATTGCCCGATCCAGGGTAGGATGAATCCACATAGACTTTCGAACATTAAGCACTGTTCCGCTTGGTTCATTATAGTTCAGCCGCAAATAAATCGTATTTTGAGTCCTTTTCACATCGGTATAGGTATTGGTTTTGAGCGATTCTTCTAAACTATGGAAATTTTCTCCTTGATGCAGCGCTTTGAATCTTGCCATTGCTACATCAGTCGTTTTAGTAATGATGTGGTTCTTCAGAATATCCGAATCTCTCAGTTGCTGTGCTACTGAACTCAACTGCTCCTTATGTTCCAGCGGAATTCCTTCCTCATCGTCTGCCAAATCATATACCGGCGGAACATCTTCCAAATCATAAATTGCATCGTGAACAGTTTTATAATGTCCATCTTTAATCTTTCTGGAAGGCAGAAATACCACAGCGGAAATACTTTTCTTAATCCCCATAACAACAAAGCGCTCTCTTTTCTGGGGCGCTCCAAAATCTGCGGCACACAAAACACCGCTATTGATCGCATATCCATCTTCTCCAGATGTAAGAATACCTTTTAGATAATCAAAAACCGCAAATGATCGAATATTTGCCAGGAGACCGTCTTTTTCTGTACATTCATATGAATCCACATGGATATGGTTATCAAAGATTTCCCTTGCTTTACTTAGCATGCGTTGAATCATAATCGCAGGCTCAATTAAGGTGTGAATTCTATCCGCTTCAAGAATGCCATCAAAATAATCCATAATCGCCTGAAATGCTTCTCTGGATTTTTGCGCAATGTAATTGTCTGCATCGTCTTCAATATAGGCTTGAGCGATTTCGGTAAGCTTGCGCCGGTGTTTTTCCAAAGATTTTTTCATCTTATCAGCGTTTTTTTCACCTTTGTAGATGATATTCAGTTCCCGATAGTGATTTTCAGGCCAAAGTCTCTGCTGGAGCAATTCCAAGTTTTGAACTATCTCCAATGCGCCATCAAACACAAATTCTGAGCTCAGCAAATGCAGCGGCGTGTTTTTATTTGGGATCTGATACTCTTCCACAATATCCAGATCTGTTTCCTCCATATAAAACCGATGAACGTCAGATCGAAGCATACTAACATTTTCCATGACAAACGCCTTTGGCTGCAGCTCTCTAATTGCTCGAATATACTGCTTTACCAGCATATTATTCTGGCTGATTGCATGGTTTTTCTGCCGATTTGCATTTGAAAACCCTTGGCAGGGAGGACCTCCAATGACAACGTCAATGGCCCCGTGTCTCCTCTGTATATCCGCATAATCTGCGCCGCATACATCTCCTTGCAGCTCGACATTCGGATGGTTGCGATGATAAGTTGCCTGCATGTGCGGTTCCCGCTCGAAAGCAACCTTTATCTCATATTTTCCTGTCTGCACGAAACCCAAGCTCAATCCACCGGCCCCTGCAAACAGATCCACTACTGAATATGGCATTTTTCTCAATTCTCCCGCTTTTTCATTTTTGCTTCATAACGGCTCTGAAGCAGTTCCCAGCAATCTTCCTTTTTGCACCACTGTCCAATATTTACGCCAGGAACTGTAGGATTCTGAAAATGCTCCCATACAAAATAGGCCAATTCTTCTATGACCCTTGCCGTCTCCGCATTGATTGTCTGGTTATTCCAGATTTCCTGCGGGTTGATTAAACCTGAATGATATTTTCCAATTAGTGCCACGGTATAATAATCTTGCTGAGCTTTAAAACCGCCAAATTTTAAATTCTTGATGATTTCATCACAGCTATTGAACAATATCACCTTAGAAATCATGTCAATGTAGCTCTGTTCAGATGGCTCAGGGAATTCACCCTTGGAGACCATATCCGAGAAATAGACAAAGCTGGTTTCCAGACCTTTGCTGACAATATACGGATAGCCCTGATAAGCCATCACACATTTGGCTGCTACAGTTTTAGAAATGCAGCGATTCTTCGGACAACGGCTCTTGAATTCCTTTTTAGCCGCTGCGGTTGGCTGCCGACTCAATTCAACTAAATACTGTCCTCTGGCTCTCTCATAGAACCAATAGTCTGTCGATTTTCCCCTTGCCACAGGGATCGGTGTTGCCCTGGATAGACGTTCCATCTTTACATGGTATGCATCATTGGCATTGAAGTCAGACATATTGATTTTATTTTGGCTATTTGCGTACTTAGAAATATTATGAATAATATCTTCGGCTTGGTCTTTTTTCTTGATAACAGACAGCTTAATCTGCACATTTACCTGATCCAGAGAAAGTTTTGACTTATAGGCATTGTAAATCGATGCTGTAGTTTGACCGCCATTAACAATCTGCCAGCCGGTGATTTCTGTAATGGTTACAACATCTCCGCTGCTATGACTTTCATCAATGTCAATACTATCCGCAACAGTTGAAATACCGTTGTTGTAGGCCATAAACATTTGAGGTTCGCTGGCTAACGATGCCTTAATTCCTTTGTTGACCTTACCTGTTGCCTGCAGAAAAGAACGGACATTCTTTTGGATTAGATCTTGACCCTCGGCTTCATAAATCCGTGCTAACAGCTCACCGGAAATGACACCAATATAGCAGTCATAGATTTCATTATCGCCTCTCACTTTAATTAGAGGCAAAGATGCACCATACTTTTTCTTCAGTTTTACAACAAGCTGGCGCTCCACTGCAGCACCACCAAGAACACTTTGATACAGTCGTTCAATATCCCAAACATCGAAGCGAATAGTGACCTTTCCATAACGAGTGTCTTCCGGAATATATCGAATCGTTTCATCATTGGTCAGCAAAATGATATTAACTGTTTCAATATCCTCTTTATGACCTTTGATAAACTCATACGCTTGATAACCATCACTGGATTCTTCTAATGCCTCAAACGAGTCAGTGCCGCAAGTTTTATAGAATTTCAGGGCTTTTTTCAAAAGCCTGTCAATTTCAGTTTTCTTCACCTTTTCCGGCTGCGGCTTAGCCTGATACTTGCTCACAAGCAGGGTAAGCGAATGGAAATACTCACTGAACGCATAGCCGTCCAGTTTCATATTCTCCCCATCCTTTTTGAAGTCCACCAACGTACAGTCCGAAACAAGAGTTTCTCCCGCTTCCGTTAGGTAGGACAGAAACAAGGCTTTGAAAGCCGTATTTGTAGAAATAGGGCCATTCTCTTTCACATACCCAAGAACTTCATCTCGAAATTCTTCGTAAAATTCGAGAATTTTCTCGTTTACCACAATTAGGCCCCTCCTTTCAAAACTTCAAATACGGATTTTATATCTTGGGCATACGGCATACAAAGCATGATGCTGACTCGGTATGTAAGATCCGAAACGCCCAGCGGTATTGCTTCTTTCGTGATTTTCGGAAAATCGCCATTTACTGCAAAGCAATAAAGATCTCGCTGATAGTAGCCAATGGTATAACTATCTGAAGCTTCATCAAAATAGCCGTACTTCTTTAGTTTTTCATCAAACTTTTGCAGGCTCGATACATCTTCACTCAGCCTGCTGCGAATGGTTGCAATTCGTTCCGGCAGTTTTTCACCCCCGCTGTGACTTCTGCGAAGCGCATAGAAACGCAGGAATAATTTTCCCGGAATATCACCATTATCCAGCTGGTATTCACTGCTGATACTGGCAAAATAGGGAGCCTGCGCAGAGGTGGTCTTCACTTCAACTGCATGAGGGCCAAAGTAGAAATCATGGGTTTCATCTTCACTGCCAGCCCAATGTGAAACTGCTCCCACCCCTTGTGAATCCAAGCACTCACCCAAAAACAGCAACTCTCCATAAAGTCCCTGCTGACGCTCTTCAGACATCAGCAGCTCTTTATCAGCAGCAAAAAACTCCTTCCACTTTGTTAGAACTGTGATGATGACAGATAAGGACTCCTCGGTGTTTTCTGCTGCTTCCAACTGGCTTCTCAGGTCTTCAACAACAATTTCAAAAATGTCACTGGCGCTATTTGGCAGCTGAGAAAGACCAACAAAAGGCGTATCAATTCCATATGCTGGCAGTGTAGCTGTTTCAATTTCAACGCCTTTCCAGTGCGGAAATCTGCTCTTAGGAGCTTCTGAAGTCACAGATAAAAACGCTGAGCGCATTCTTGTGGCAATGTTGACTGCAAAGGCAATCATAATGCCATTGTCAAACTTCACCAGCCGCATCGCAAAGGGGGAAGTCTGACCTGTCCCTGGAAATATGTCGGACAATATTTCGTTGTAAATATCAGCCGTAAAACTCATTGCTGTCTTTCTCCAATGCAATATCATTCATCCGATAGGATTTGAGGTCACCCTTTCCCTTTCGATCAGGGAATACCGCAGCAAATCCAAAGGGGGGCTTATGATTCCCCTGTTCAGCAGTCAGCCTTCCTGCATCTCCAATCGGATACAGGATCAACAGGCCATTTGAAAATGGTCTCGTTTCTCTCCGAATAATTTCATTGACTTTCGTTTTTGAAGGATCGTTTTTATACTTTTCCTTCAGCTCCTGAGCTTTGTCATATGCATTCCTGTCATAATCCAAATACTCATGGTCAGCAGATGTCATCGTGTGGATGGAACAAGTTGTCTCATAGGAATCTACACCAGAACCTTTTTTTCTGTAAATACCCCCACCCACATTTTTGAGATCTGCAATATCAAATGCCTTGCCATGACCGGTCACATTGATCAAGCAGACCGTCCATGATTTCACGCCGCCAATTCCATCCGCATTCATGGTGCGAATATAATCTGCCATATATTTACTGTTTGCCCTGGTCGCAGTTTTGGACGTTTCATAACTTTCAAAAAAGTTCGCAATATCATGAGCAGATACATTTTGATAGAAGAAATGCTCACCGGGAGCTTTTCTTCCAAGTATCTGCTGATATTGCTCCGCTGTTATACGGCAGCCCTTAATCGCATACAGAAGGTCTTCGACAGCTTCAAAGTTTCTGTCATACTGCTCACCATCAATGTCAAAAACACGAGTTTGACTCAGCTTGCCGCTGAAATCCCGCTTAAACTCCTGACCCGTTCTCATCTTATTCCGACTGGTAATTTCCAACGTCGGATGAGATGCTACCCGCAGGCCAAAGTCCTTTGGAGTCTGAACTACGCTATTCATAAAGTCAAATTGCGCTGCAAGATCTTCGGTAGCCATAGAAATGTGGGAAAAGCTTGCATGGAGAGTGGGCGTAGTAAACAACCTGCAGGCATCCAGGTATCCCGGACGGAAGCCGAACCATCGTCCCATCTGCATAAGGGTATCGTATGTATTAGAGCTGCGGGTAAAATAGCTCACTGTCAGTCCTTCCAGTGTCAAGCCTCTGGAGAGTTTGTCGCCGCCAATGACAATGACATTGAATGGTTTTCCTTCATGGTTTTTGTAAAGAAGAACATCATCGCTCTTACCATTGACACTATATACACTGATTTCCTTGTCAGCGATCAGGCGTTTAGCTTCAGACCAGATGCAGTCCCAGCTAACATTATCACACCCAGACATATATTTGCTGAACTGCGCCCTCATTTTGCTGGTTGTAGGAACATAGTCTTCTTCCCAAATCGACTTAAGCTCACTTTCAATGATGGGATCACCATAGCGAATATGGTTCTCAATCTCTTCTTTAAAATATTTCAGAACCTTTTGTTTAACCTTATTTTGCTGGCCAACGAAGCGGACAATATGGATTAGCATCGTATTTGGTTTGTTCCTTTGTCCTCTGCAGTTCCTAAGTGCGGTAGACAAAAGGAAGTATTTCACAGCCAGTTTAAGCTCCTTGGGGAGTTCTCCGACTGGATCGGTAGATTTTGTACCTCTGCCAAGATACGTTGCCCCGTCCACAATTTTCCGGTAAAGCGGCATCGCAGGAATATCTTCGTTACTCCCTAATCCAAAGAATTCCCTTGCGCCAATATACTGATCTGCTCTTGGAGACCTGTATATAAAATCTCTGGGGAAAAGGTCTGTTCCGTATTTTTCATCGTCGATGTGGGGAGGAATAAAAATATTCGCAAAAGGTGTAGCAGTATAGCCGATATAGGAACGGCATTCAAATACACCAAGCAGCTCTCGAATCAATCCATTGATAGTTGTAGGATTATAATCATCCAAAACATTTCCTTGATCGTCATAGCTTTCTTTCGTGTTGATAGAAGCCTGATCCGCCTCATCATCAATAATGAGTGCAGGATATTTTGCTGGGATTTTCTTCTTTCCGCCTATAATTTCTGCACAATGATTTTTACGGAAGAACCGCAGGATTTTGCGCAGAACCGAGGCATTCTTTTTTGTAACAATCATGAACGGCGGCATCATAGATACGCCTTCCGTCTTTTTATTGACATCACCTTTTTCGTCTCGTGTCGTAATCGACTGGACAACAGTTTCGACCTGGTTGTGAGGACCTACTCCAACACCGATCACATTGCGCTCTCGGGTCATATCTCCGATACTTTCCAGACTTGTTTCGTATCCCAGAACTTCTTCATCGATACGGGACTGAGTCTGGCTGCGAAGGCTGTTATGGATGCCGGACAGCACAATCACAATACGATATCCTGCATCATAGGCCTTATTGATCATCCCGATGTAATGTGCCGTTTTACCAGATTGAACATATCCGAACACCATGCCCATTCGTTCACCAGCTACACCCTTACGAGGATTGGTCAAAGCATTCATAATCTCATCCGTAGATGAATTAATATCTTCTACTGCTGTAATACTCCAAGAGGGCTTCCTCAGCAGATAGTCATAGTAACGGCTCCAATATTCCGGTTTAAATTTCGGATCTTGTTTAAGCTCATCCCACCAAGTCTTATCTTCCAGATTTGGGTCACACACGCCAATAGAAGGCTCTGTGTAAGCGGTCACTTCACTGAACAGGAATTTTTTAAAACATTCCATATCAGAAATCATATTTAAACCGCCAAATTTTGCTGCTGTTTTCTCGACTGCTGCCGCAATAGCTATATGTTCTTCTTTTACAAGCTTCTCGCAAAACCCATATCCGCTCTTATACAAACCGACTTCAATATCACTCAATTCTTTCGGCGTATTAATCATCGTGCTTCCTCCACCAGTCTGATAATCTCCTCTCGGAGATGTCTATAATTAGCCATGTCCAACAGCGTAGACTGCGTTTCTTCTTTGGTAAATCCCTGCGACAAGAAGACCATAATCATATCTTTCAATTCTTTGATTTGTACCTGATATTCCAAAGAGGTCTTATCAGACTCTCCACCAACTTTTCCTTTCTGCAGAGAATCTGTTACTCCGGACTGCATAAACGGTGCGAAATTCTCAACCAGAGCGAGATATGCTGATAAAGTTGATTTCCCCTGGTCGTCCAACTGCTTCTTGATATTATTCAGCAGAGAATGTTTTCTGTTAATATGAAACGAATAGCGACCATTCTTTTTTCGCTGCTCCCATACATAATCCAGGTTGGGAGTACTGACATTAGACTTCGAGTAACTGCCACGTGAATTGTATACACGAGCTGAAGTTTCAGTACAAAGATCAATCTCTCTTTCAACTGATTCCCTGACATAACTGGGCAGAGAAGCTGTTGATTTCTTAATATCAATTTTCCAGTCCTCATCACTGGCTGATGTAATATCAATCTTAATGCGGGCCAAATTGTATGCGGGTTCTTTCTTTATGTAGTCAAACCATGTTCCGCAGATAATCAGGCGTCTGTTTCTGTAAACATAAATACCCTGGTGATAATTCCATCCTTTGGGTCCGCCTGCTGCCTGATAATCATCATCGGTTGCAAATTTCGTTTTATGTGGCAGAACGTAAGGCTGAATCGTCACCTCTGCACAGCCATTATCTGAGAAAATTGATTCTTCCGGCAGTTCCTGAGTTGCACTATTTTCTAAAATAAATGGATTCCATGCTTTAATTGGAGTTCCATTTAATTCCAGAATGAGATTATCTTCTTCAATAAATCGATGGAATGTAAGTGCCAAATGTTTTTCCGTTTTGCTTGCAATCCTATAAAATTTATTCTGGGCTTTTTTTTCGTCGTCGATATCAATCACTCGATCAAGGTTTTCAATAATTACAATCGTACCCTGCTCATCCATTTGAGATGAAAATTCAGAAATTTCGCTTTCGTCTCGGATAATCAAGTTCCAGCCAATCTCCGGAATTTGGTCCAGATCCCAAGATGCATTGCTTACAGCAGAATTCGACTTTGTTACAACTGTTAGCTTTTTCCCCAGAGAAAATGCTGCTGTCTTCATACCCATACCAAATCGTCCCAAATCATCTTTGGCTCGGATTTTGCTGGGATCAGAAGACCCTATACGCATATTCTCAATTAGGTCCTTTTCACTCATACCAAAACCATCATCAGCAATGACAATTCGTTTCTTCTCCCAGTCAAATTGGATGTTGATTTTATGGGCCTGAGCTGAAATACAGTTGTCCACAATATCCGCAATCGCAGTTTCCTCGTTATACCCTACAGAACGCAGGGAGGCCAGCAGCAATCGTGCTTCTGGAATGGATTCAATTTTATCCGCCACACTATACCTCCTCTGTCAATTGGGCCATGTACCGCTTTTTATATACTTTCCAGACTTCACTCTGGCATCTTTGGGTTTTTCAGCATCCGCAGGAATTACCCATGAATATCCTATTTTAACAGCACCGGGAATACGATTTTCAACACAAAGTACCTGTATCCGACGAACAGAAATTCCCCATTTCTCGGAAATCTGTCGAATTGAACAATACTCCATCATAAGGCCTCCTAAATATGCTCTGGATCTCCCGTAAAAGCTGTTACTTTGACAAAAATATACAAAATATATTATATACCAAACTACGAATAAAATCAATTTAACGTATTGAAATATTATTGTTTTAGTGCTATTTCTCTGAAAGCTTAAATTCTCCCTATGCTTTCCCCAAAGCTGAGCTGTCAGAACCTTTTATTCTTCATATACCCATCTCTTTTTTGAAAATTCGAATAAAGCAGACCGCTGACCTTTCATATAAAGGTGAAGATCAACGGTCTGTTTTTTCTGGTATTCCAATCTAAAGTCTACCAATACGTACAGAAGCAAAATTATCGGTCCTGCTCATGGTGTTTGTATTTCTCCTTTTGTTCACTGCCAAGTTCCTGCTGCTTTTTCTGTGACGATTTCTGCTCATAAGCACGACATTTATCTTCGTCGTTAAGCAGAGCTGACACATCCCGTTTGCTGTTAAACATCATCACAGAATCATATTTTTCACCATAAGCGGCTTGGACATGGTCAACCACAGCGGCCATTATATCTGCTCTCAAAATCATTCTCTGTGCATACAGTTCTGCTGCATCAAAGTCTGCACCCCGCACTTTGAGATTAGTGTACTCGTTAAGAGCTACCTCCAGCTGGGCAGAATACTTTTTTTCCTGCTGTTCCAACTTGGAAAGACTGGCTTCTGCGTCAGCAATGTCCTTTTTGATAGTAGCAATTCCACTATCATCCGCACAGTCCAGCTGATTAAGCAATACAGCCTTTTCGGATTTCAGTTCCTCAATATCCTCGGTCAGCTTTGCAATTTTAGCAGATAGCTCCTTATGCTTTGAGGCATTCCAGAAAGAAATTTCTTTCTTCTCTGTCAGCATGGTTTTTCGTTCCTTTGCGGCAGTTTTGATTTTCTGCACTAACGCCAGATACTCCGCAAAGGTAGGCTTTGCCGCATCCAGATATTGACTCAGTCTGTACTTACCCCGGCTGATATGACGGAGCTGATACCGAAATACGATCATATTGGCACGCAATGTTTCCATAGCTTCCGCAATAGCAGGCAAACTGTTTTTGACAGCCTGTGCCATCTTCTTCATCTGCGCTTTTAACTCCCGCAACAGGGCATTGTCCGCCTTGATCTGACGGTTCAGCTCACAGCGATCAGAGACGATCCACTTTTTCTCCAGTGCTCTTGCGATTACACCTTCATGAATGGTGGGCTGCTCCTCAAGCCCTCGTTCTGCATGGCTGCGATGATCGATACGTTCTTCCTGTCCGGCACGTTCCAAATGAAGATTGGTTACATCTGCCCATGCCTTACGCCAAAAGACGAGTTGCTCTTCGCTGTTCCAACGCTCAGAGATTGGATTTTGTCTGCCGTATTTGGTGCTTTTGGGGTACTTGGACACCCTTTCATAGCCCTGCGCCTGTGCTGATGAAGGGACCATATACACCTTCTTTTTGCCCACCTTGTACTGGTACTGCTTTTCCCATCCATCGGCCTGTGCCTGTTTAAACTCAGCGGCAGTGAAGCCCTGTTCCTTGCCGTTCTTGACACAGAGATATTCTTTCTCGGTCTTGTACTGCCATTTTCCCTTTTCATCCAGCGGGCGCACCGTCAGCAGGATGTGAGCGTGGGGATTGTGACCGGGAGGGTATGGATCATGAATCGCCACATCCGCACACATTCCATCAGATACAAAGGTATCAGAAACAAAATCGGACAGCAGCCTTTCCCACTGTGCTTTACTCAGCTCAATCGGCAGCGCAACCACAAATTCACGGGCCAGGCGGCTGTCCTTTGTTTTTTCGTTTTCCTCCACAGCATTCCACAATATTTCTCGATTCTGCCATTCTGCGGGAGCGGCAGCGGGCAGAAAAACCTGCTGCCACACAAGGCCCTGTTTGCGGGTATAGTCATGCTGCACTCCGTCGTACTCATTGAGCAACCGAGAACAACTCAGATAGGCTGCAGCAGCCACGGCAGAGCGTCCGGCTCCACGGCTGACCATTTTGGCCTCTAAATGATAAATTGCCATTGTCTACCATCCTTTCCGAAGGGTTACTGTGAAATGCAGCAGCCCTTCTTCCGCACCTGATTCCAACAGGTACGTCGTGAAATGCGACGTACCTCCAGCAGGGGTGGAACGATTCGTTACATCCCTGTATCTGTATCAAGCTGCCGGTGGCAGGTTGACACAGGCAGGCGGCGAGATGGGGTGGCAATATACCACCCCATAAATAGGGGGCTTACAAAATGGAACCCCCTTGCCGACTGCATGGACAAGGCTGGCAGTTTGACAGAAATGCAGCCTTGTCCAGCGGCGTCCGCAGACGCCGCAATCTCCCTCGGAGAGCGCACGATTTCCGCAGGAAATACCACCGCCCCTTCGGGGTGGTGAGTAAGTGCGCCCTTCGGGAAAAAAGAGAAGCGCCCCGGTTTCCCGGAACGCTCCCAGCTCATCGAACTGATTTGAATACTTCCCATAGAAAATCCTCCAGCTGCTCCAAAGTCATCCTCTGTACCTGCGGCAAAGCTTTCTCTAAAATCGCCCCTTCCTGGATGAGCCTACGTGTTCGGGCTTTACGTTCTTTCACTCGATCCCGTGCCTGAGCTTCCTCTAAACGGTGCTTAGCCTGTAATAACTTCTTTTCGTGTTCCGTCATAGATTTTCCCTTTCTGCCGTATCCGGCTGAAAATGCAAAAAAGGCGGCTTATGAGATTTTATTCTCACAAGCCGCCTCGGTGCTGATCCTTATGCTGTTTTCCCTTTTTGATCCGACTCTTTAATGGCGGATGCTTCTATACTTTTCTGTTCGTTTTTCTTTGCCGCTCTGCGCTCCTTCTGTCTTTTATAGGCTGCTTCTTTCATGCAATCCTCACAGCAGTATTTCACGCCGTTTCTGTCTGTAATAAAGACAGTTCCTCAGTTTCCACAAGTGCATTCTCGTTTTCTTTTTTTCGCCGCTTCCTGCCGGTAATATTTAGAGCGACAATTTTGATCGCAGAACATCGCATTGGACATTTTTGATTCAAAGGTCTTCCCGCAACACTTACACACAATCTGAAACGGTTCACCTACTTTCCGGGTGCCATCCTTCAGTGCTTTGTACCGTTCTCTGCTTTGCATACGATGTTTACGCAGGTATTCCTGCCGCTTTTCTTCCTCCGGTGTCAGTTCCGGCACAGGTGCCGCAAAGTATCCAATAAAGTTTAGATAGATCTCCACTTCCTGCACTCGATCCCCATTCACCTTTTCCGGGGCATGAACAAGGATTTTGTCTACAAACTCGTTGATCATCGGTGTCGTCAATTCGGAAAAGTCCGTGTACTTTTTCGCCAGTGCAAGGAATTGTTCGGCATTTGCGGTACTTTCTTCAAAAGCCGCTACTTGTTTTTCAAACTCTGCAATCTCCGAGCGCAACTTTTTTTGTTCTGCTTCATACTCCGCCAGCAGACTGTCAAAGCGTTCATCTGAAATTCGCCCAACCGCAAAAGACTCGTAGAGCTTTTTGATGATGACATCCAGCTCATCTGCCCGTTTCCGGTTCTTATTGAGCTTCCGTTTCGTATCTTTTACAGCTTCTTTCTGGTGGAGCGCAGATGCTGCTCTCACCTTTTCCAGAAATTCTTTCTGGTTGGTGATGGCATAGGTGCTGGCTGTCTGTATTGTTTCCAAGAGCAAAGTCCGAATGGCTTTAGTTGAAATATAGTGACTGCAGCATACATCCATCCTGTTTCTGGACGCCAGTTTATACGCTGAGCATTCGTAAGCATCATATGGGTAATTTCCGTTTTCTAAATCACCTTGGAATCGGTGGTTATACATTTTCGCCCCGCAATCAGCGCAGAACACGAGTCCTGTCAGCGGATTTGCTTCTCCAAGGGTATCCTTTCGCCTGGGGGTTTTCCGCAGCTTCTGCACCAGTTCCCATGTCTCTTTGTCAACAATCGCTTCATGGGTGTTTTTAAAAATCAGCCATTCCTCCTGCGGATTACGAACACTGCCCTTATCCTTATAGGATTCTTTATGAGAACGAAAATTTACAGTATGTCCGATATACTCCGGCTTAGACAGAATTTGCCCCACCATATAACCGCTCCAATTATAGGGGTTGGGAAAGTCTTCTTTGCTTTTCCAAAAGCCGATCCCTTTCTTCCCCAAATAGACAGCAGGAGTTTCCACCTTGTTCTCATACAAAATCCGTGCAATTTCATAAGGACCGATTCCTTCTGCATTCATGCGGAATATCCTGCGTACAACCTCTGCGGCTTCCTCGTCGATCAGCCAGTGGAATTTATCCTTGGGATCTTTTTTGTAGCCATAAATGGCGATGTTTGTGGTCGGTTTGCCAGATTCACCTTTAATCCGAATCGCTGTGCGCTGTTTTCGGCTCAAATCCCGAAGATACCATTCGTTCATGATATTGAGAAACGGAGCAAATTCGTTGCTGTTCTGGTCGCTGCTGTCCACATTATTCGCAATTGCAATAAACCGGATACCATGCTGACGGAAGAACACCTCCGTATAAAAGCCGGTTTGCAGATAATCACGGCCAATGCGTGACATATCCTTCGCAAGTACGGTGCTGACTCGACCTTCCTCAATATCGTTCATCAGCCGTTTCCATGCAGGCCGGTCAAAATTGCCGCCGGAATAGCCATCGTCTGTATAGTGGACGCAATTCTGGAAACCTTGCTGCTGAGCATAGCTTTCCAGATATTTTTTCTGATTCACAATCGAGTTACTGTCCCCAACCTGTTCATCGTCACGGGACAAACGCTCATAAAGAGCTGTGATTTTTCCTTCAGTCTGTTTTACGCTCATGATGCGCTCCTTTCAGACCGACGGCTCATTTGTGGTGATTCCATTATACCACAAGAACCACAAGGATTTGCAGCCTCGTTTTGAATCAGTCTTAAAATTTTATCTTCCATCGTTTCTGTTGCTGTTTCACTGCCGTATACTCTCACCCGATAGATAGTGGAACCGATACGGCGGTTTATCATATAAAAGCCCTGCTTTTCCTTTTCATTTCCCATAGGCAATATCCTCCGGCAAGGTTTCAGCTCTGTATTCCTGCTGTGTAACGCTTTTCTTCGCTGTTTTCATGGTTTTGATAGAACTCCCTTCCAAACGCAAAATGCCCTCCGAAAACCCTTGTGCCATCAGGGTTTCGGAGGGGCAAATGGTTACTTTCGCTTGTTTCTGAATTTCCGTACTCTCGCTGCATTCTGCTGACGGCGGGCAGACTCCGCACACTGCTGGGAGCAGTACACCCGCTTCCCGTCAGCCGGAAATTTCTGGCCGCAATACTGACAGGTGCGGACAGACTGGCTTTCCAGTGATGCTTGCAGCTCCGGGGCATTGGGCAGAACCGATCCCCGAAAGTAGCGGCACATAGCACTGTTTGTGTAGCAGATGCCGAACATGGGACAATCACAGTCCAGCGGCAAGCACCCGTACTCGCTGTCATAGTTGGCGCAAAGCCTTGTGACCAGCTTTTTGATGGAGCGTTTCTCTTTTGAAGTCAGCTCCCTGTTTTGGTTTGACATCATTGTTTTCTCCTTTCTTTCATAAAGTGTAATCAGAATAATGATTTTCAGATTACCTCCTCACTAATAGGAGAAAACAGCGATGTAAATCGGAACTGTTTTTCAAAAATTAAAAAATAAATTATAGACAGCACAAGTTTTTGAGATAAAATAGGAGTCAGAAGGGAGGCGAAGTCATGGACGAAGAACAGAATGATCTGTGGTTGGAAGAAGAAAGCGAAGAAAATTCAGAAGAAGTCTCCTGGGCAGAATCTATCCTTGACTTTGTCGACTGGAATCAGGACGAGGACGCTCCTGTCTGCGATGAAGAACTGGAAGAAGCTCTGGCAGAAGAACGGAACGCTGCTTTGGAAAGTGAGCTGGAGCAGGACGAGCATCCTTTAGAAGCAGAGGATGATATTCCAGAAGATGCCGATTCAGCCGAATCTCCCATCAGCCTGAATACACTCCGGCAGCAGATGGATGAAACAGCTGTGGAGCGCATCAGCTTAGCCGCAAGAACAGAGACAGATTTTTCTGTGGTTATTGGGGAAATGGACCGATTGGATCGCAACCGTGAACGCAGAGAGCGGTATCACGAAAATCTTCGTGGAGATGTGCCGCTGGAGTATAAGAAGGCAAACTATGGATTGGTTTTCCCTGAGTGGCTGAATACGCCGGAACAGCAGCTTTTGGGCAAAGGCAGTTTTCTGGACTTGATCTTTGACTGTCCTTATGAGATGCACCAGCTGACTGCTGACCCATTTCTCTCCAAAATTGTGGAACGGCTGAAGTACGAACATAAGGAAGTGCTGTACTTTCTCTCCCTGCGGTTGTACAGCACTGCTAAAGTGGCAGCCATGCGGGGGCAATCTGATCGAAATATCCGCAAGCTGCGGGATACTTACACACGAAAATTACAGCATCAGCTATATGAACATCTTTTGCGGAAGAACAGCTTGACCTTGCGGGAGAACGAATTTGTTGCTCTGTATGCTGCAAGTTTAGAGCAGAGCGGAAAGAGTGCGGCGAAGGTCAAGCGAGAAAATAAAACGCCGCCCCGTAAGAAGAGCGGCTTGACAGAATCCGAAAATTGATTTTATACTTGTAATAGGATTATAATATATCAGATTACACATGGAGGTGAAGCCATGCAGAATCTATTTGTACACGCCAGCTCCTATTGGGTGCGGTACAGTCAGTATGAGATAAAGACCGGAAAGAACGGCAGACGATATATCATGGCCGCTCCTGCGGCAGAACCGAAAGTTTACGATCCTCTAAAGGATTCCGAAAAACTGGTTGTGGATGCTCTCAATGTCGGGATGCTCTGTATGGGCCGGAAAAGTGAGGCGGTCATTGAGCAGGCTGTACTGGAATTTGTTCATCAGTATGGGCTGCTGGGACTGATGACCGCACTGCCTACCACACCGTCCTTTATGGACTATGAGGCAGTTTATCTCCCGAAAAACAGATTTATAAAAGCAGAATCCATGCAGACAGAAGCATTTTTGTCTTTATTCTATCCTTTTGAAAAATTAGATGTGGTAAAAGAAGGCATTCAGTCAAGCTGGAACATCAATCAGGACAGAGCGATGATGGCGCTTGCTATGACCTTTGCCGAGCAGCCTATGGCGATGAATATGCAGTTTCAGCGTCAGTATGCGGAACCGTATGAATGGATCGTGCAGCAATTCAAGGATTGGGCATTTACGCTAACCAGCAGCTTTTTGTTTTACCATGACTACGACCAGCTGGATGAGGCATCCAGAAACACCTATCGTATGGGCATGGCTGCTTTTGGAGGAATTGCACCGACTTATCATATTGCCCTGTTTGACAAGCCCGCAGCCACCCCCACGATTGTCTGGGACTTTCATTCGCTTCTAACAGCAATTCAGCTCATGTTTAGTTTTATGCTGACTGACGAGGAAAAACCGCTGCGGCTCTGCGAACACTGCCAGAAAGCTTTTGTCGCCAGCCGAGCCAATAATGTATTTTGCAGTCCACAGTGCAAAAACCAGCATAATGTGTATAAGAATCGGGCAAAGAACCGGGATAGAGACGAGAAATAATAAAAAAGGGGGGCGCTTGCCGCAGCTGATTGCTGCCAAAAGCGTCCCCTCTGTCTATTTTATGTTATACTTCATATACCAGTTCATACAGCACGATTTCTTCTGCCCGGTTATGGATGCTGTTCATGCGGCGCACCCATTCCATCTGGTCTGCCGCTTTCAGGGCTTCTGTGACACCTTCCTGTTTTTTCATAGCAGCTATCATCACTTCCATGCGGGCATTGCAGAGCTTGTCGATCTCGGCCAGGTGATTCCAGAGCTGTCCTTCCACTATGAGATCCGAGTAACGGGCAGGATGATGCTCTTTCAAAAAGTTTCGCCGCATTCGGCCATATTTGCCGAGCTGATACTCCTCCTGCTCTGGAAGTTTTATGTTTGGGATCAGATAATCCCCCTCCTGACGGTATATGCCGCCCATTTCTTCAAAGATAGATTTCATGACGACCTCCTTTGTGTGTTTTGGTTTCGGCAGTTATTGGGATATTTTAACTCCTTTCCTATAACTGCTTTTCAATTCACCACAAATGAGCCGCAGTCATATGTATTAGATGGCCGAAACCACCCTTTACATAGTAACTCTTGGTTGTTGATGGTTCGCAAATAAGTTGGTGCATAACCTCTGCCGTTGGGCTGGCGGAAGTTAATCAGTTCATTTTGCCAGTTGCGAATATCGGTCGGTTTGATGGCACTGAGCGGCATCTCACCGAAGTACGGGAGGACTTTCTTATCGAACAGGTAGCGCTTGTTGGCATAAGTAGTTTCTCTGGTACGAGGAACCGCATCCTTCATATAGATTTCAACGAAATCCTTGAATTTCATGCCCAGGCTACCATCTGCCTGACTAATAAAATCACGTTCCCATTGCAAGGCTTCTTTCTTAGTATTGAAGCCTCTTTTCTTTTTGTGGATCTCCTTTCCTGTCCAATCCTTTACTCGGATTTGGGACATCCACTTGCCTGTGTTTTTGTCTCTTGTTACTGACATTGTGTTCTCCTTTTCTATCCAATGTCAGACCTTAATTATTCTACAGAGCCAAACTCCTTTTCAAGATAAGCTCTGCGACGAGCCAAGCGCTCGTCCTCGTCAAGTTCTTCCGGTTCCACACATTCTACGGAAGCCCCAGCATAGTACGCAAGGGTCTGCTCTTGCCAGCTATGTAATGCAGCTGCAGAACAGTTGTAGCTGCGCACATCCTCACGCATATCTTCCCATTGTTCCAAGAACAAACACATATCTGCGTTATGGTCGGCATCCATTTCTTTTCCGTTAAAGCGGATAGAGCAGGTCCACTCGTTGCTGCGAGGGGGCTTTTTTACATCCACATCAAATTTAAGAGAGGATACCTTGTTTAGTTCAAATAGGAAGCTCATTATGTCAGCAAGACTTCTGATAGGCGCCGTATTGGTTTCGTAGCCAAGGATAAAGGTCGGCGTTGTATCCAGATGTTTTGCTATTTCGTTTACGACATCAATGGAAACCTCAATTTCTCCGGTTTCGTACTTTTGTACGGTACGCAGAGATTTCCCAATAAGGTTAGCCAGTTGAGTCTGATTCAGTCCTTTGCGTTTTCGCAGTGTTTTTATCCGCTGACCGATTGCGGAATAATCGAAATTATCCATAGTTGATTCACCTCGTATTTATCATATCACAAAGAAATACGAATTTCAAGTACATATTTTTATTCCACAAGTATTGACAAAAGCAGCTTTTGTTCGTATAATGAAAACGTATTAAAAGTGCGTATTTAGAAAATTCAGAAGAAATGAGTGAATAAAAAATGCGCAAATCATCTTTTGAACACAGGAGGTAACCATGAGAGCACAGTTTATCACAGCAGAAGAAGTTCAGCAGGTATTGGACATCAGTCGCAGCAAATCTTATCAAATCATCAGAGATTTGAATAAGGAGCTGAAAAGTATGGGCTATCATACCATTGCAGGCAAATGCCCAATCCAGTTCTTTAAGCAGAAGTTTTACGGTCTGGAAATTGGAGGTGACAACGCTTGATGCAGGAAAATGAAAAAACGACCGTCCCGATTCCATCTGTTGGCGCAGATGGGGAACAGTCGCTTTCCTATGTAACAAATGAAATTATAACAACTGGCAACGAAGAAATCAATCCCATAGATGAAAGTATGGAGGAGATGCTTCGTCAGATGCAGAGAATGTCCGACCCGTCCTATCTGGCTACCATGACTATGAGCCAGCTGTATGACACTGTATACGAAAGCAGACTGCCGATTATTGACGGTCTACTTTATCCCGGCACCTATCTGTTTGTAGGTACTCCAAAAGTTGGTAAGTCATTCCTGATGGCACAAATTGCGTATCATGTCAGCACAGGACTTCCTCTTTGGAATTATTCTATCCATGCAGGCACTGTACTGTACCTTGCATTGGAAGATGACTACAGACGCTTGCAGGAGCGTTTATATCGTATGTTTGGAGTAGATGGCACAGATACCTTGCACTTCGCAACCTGTGCCAAACAGCTCGGTGCAGGGCTGTATGAACAGCTGGCTCGCTTTGTATCAGAGCACAGAGACACCCGACTGATTATCATTGATACTTTGCAGAAAATCAGAGAAGCCAGCGGAGATAGATACAGCTATGCAAGCGATTATGAAATTATTGGTCAGCTAAAACACTTTGCCGACCAGACTGGCATTGCGCTGCTGTTGGTACATCATACCCGTAAACAGCAGGCAGATGATAAGTTTGATATGATTTCCGGCACCAATGGATTGCTCGGCGCTGCCGACGGAGCTTTTGTTCTGCAAAAGGAAAAACGCACCGGAAATACTGCGGTACTGGAAGTGTCCGGCAGAGACCAGCCAGAGCAAAGACTGATTCTGAAAAAGGATATGGAACGTCTTATTTGGGAGTTGGAAAAAGCAGAAACAGAGCTGTGGCAGATTCCGCCAGATCCGATTCTGGAAAAGGTTGCAGCTTTGCTGTCGGAAGATATTTTAGAGTGGAGTGGAACACCAACAGAGCTTGCAGAAGCATTGAAGTTAGAGCTGAAGCCTAATCTTTTGACAAAACACCTGAATGTCAATGCAAGCAGATTGTTTCATGAGTGCCATACACAATATGAAAATATTCGCACTCACGCAGGAAGAAGGATCATCTTAAAGCGAGTTTCAGAGCAGCGTGACGATGCGTGACGGTTGTGACGATGATTTTGACAGTGGTGGCGGTATGTAAAACACCGTCACCATCGTCACCACCGACACGGGCAGGAAAGGAACGGATTGAAAATGAAAAATGTGCAAATCCCTTATGATTTATTTGTTGCTTTGCTCCAATATCATCTGATGATGGATGACGATTATGCAGATGAAATCAAACATGGCTTGGAGCAGAAACTGGAAGCTATGGTGAAGCATGAATGGTACGCAAAGTACAAGACTGCTCCTACACCGGAAGAACGAGAAGCAGCCCGTCAGCGTTATCTGGATGAGCGTGGAGTTCCACAGAGCTTCCGATGGACAACTTCTCCTTGGGAGAGATGACAGGAGCGTGTCACGCTCCTGTGAGTTGCAGACAAGAGAGTGATGATTGCAGCGATTTCACTGAAAGTGGGTGCGCCCCACTTGATGTTGCTGCGTTCATCACTTTTTTCTGTAAAGATAAAAATGAAAAATTTTGCTTCTTACAAAACGATTGAAAATCGTGTAGCCGGTATCGCAGATACCGTTCAAAGGGGATTGGGGATGCTTCCCCAACAAGCAATTTGCGAAGATTGACCCAGAGGGAAAATCGAGTAAATGAGTGAACCTGTACAGGTTTACACTGCTTGCTGATTTGTGATGAAAGCAGGACAGCTTTTTCCCAACTTTATTTTTTGCTTTAATGGTTCTAATTGAAAAATTAAATAGTAAAACTTCATCATCGTGTAGTTTTGTTGATAAATAAAAATATTTTTGGTATAATAGTGGCGAATTATAAAGTTTGATTATTACATGGAAGGTGGCAAATATGGCAGTAAGCTACAAGAAACTATGGAAATTATTGATTGATTTGGATATGAAGAAAAAGGATTTACAGCAAGCTGCCGGGATTAGTCCAGCCTTAATTGCAAAGCTGGGACGAAACGAAAATGTGTCCACCGAGTCTTTGGTGAAAATTTGCACAGCATTGCATTGCGACATTGGAGATATTATGGAAATCGTTCTGGTTGAGGGAGGCGAGTCATGTGATTCACAATGAAAATTCCAGAGTGAAGATTCCGGCGTTGGTTCATTTAACCCGCTTGGGATACAAATATATAAAACAAAAGGATTGCTCCGGAGCATATTGTCCTAAAACAAATATCTTCAAAGGAATTCTGCGTGACAGCATCAATCGCCTGAATGGTACTGTATTGACTGAAGCTAATGTAGATTCGTTGGTTGAAGAACTGGCAATTAAACTCAACACAGATGATTTGGGACGTGCGTTTTATAAAATTCTTCTCAGCGGATTCAATAGTTTACAGCTGATTGATTTGGAAGATGAATCACGAAATTCATATCATGTAGTAACAGAGCTGACATACCAAAATGGTGAAGATGAGTTTCGCCCGGATATTACATTGTTGGTCAATGGTTTGCCGTTGGCATTCATTGAAGTGAAGAAACCAAACAACCGTGATGGCATCATTGCAGAGCATACTCGTATGAACAAGCGGTTTGCCAAAAAGGTATTTCGTCGGTTTGCCAACATCACACAGATTATGGTGTTCTCCAACAACATGGAGTACGATGACAACGATGTGGAGCCAATTGAAGGTGCGTTCTATGCGTCCAGTAGCTATGAAAAGTTGTTCTTTAACCGCTTCCGTGAAGAAGATCCTACCATACATAGTTCTGTTCGCCCTATTGACCCCGATATCGAAGAAACCATTTTAATGGACAACAACTTGGTTACGATCAAAGGAACAGAGGAATATGCCCTTAACATTGGTGAACACACGCCGACCAATCGAATGCTGACTTCTTTGTTTACCCAATCCCGTTTCAATATGTTTTTGAAATATGGATTTGCCTATGTGGAACGAACAGACAAGAATGGCATCAAAACTCTGCAAAAACATGTCATGCGCTATCCTCAATTTTTTGCAACCTTGGCTATCGAGAAAAAACTTGATGCGGGTGTGAAGCATGGTATCATTTGGCATACCCAAGGCAGCGGAAAGACAGCACTTGCCTTTCATAATGTCCGATACCTCCGTGATTATTTTCAGCGCCAGGGCAAGGTGGCAAAATTCTATTTTGTTGTTGACCGGCTTGATTTGCTTACGCAAGCCAGCGAGGAATTTGCTGCTCGTGGTCTTCATGTTGAAAAAGTCAATTCAAAGGAAGATTTCATCAAAAATATTAAAACGATTGGAACCTCCAACAACTCCGGTGAGGACAGCATTACTGTTGTAAATATTCAGAAATTTACAGAGGAATCTGTTGCCAGAAAATCCGATTATGATGTAGATGTGCAGCGCATTTATTTTTTGGATGAAGCGCACAGAAGCTATAAACTCAATGGTTCCTTCCTGGCAAACTTAATGGCTTCTGACCGTGATGCTGTGATGATTGCATTAACAGGTACGCCACTGATTGGTGACGGATATAACACGAAGGACGTATTTGGAGAGTACATTCACAAATATTATTATAATCGCTCCATTGCCGACGGCTACACACTGAAATTGATTCGGGAAGGTATTAAAACAGAGTATCGCACCAAAATGCAGACCATTTTGGAATCTCTGGAAACAGAGAAAGGCTCCCTATCCAAAAAGGATGTGTATGCACACCCGAAGTATGTGTCAGCTCTGGTGGAGTACATCGTGGAAGATTTCAAGCACAGCAGAATCGCATTGGGAGACAGTACAATTGGAGGTATGATCGTTTGTGACTCCTCACCACAAGCCGTTAAAATTGAGGAAGAGCTGGATAAATACCCGGAACTGACTCATGAGTTGATTCTATGTGATGTGGAAGATAAAGAAACCCGCCGTGGTTATCAGGAAGATTTCAAAAAAGGAAAAATTGACCTGCTGGTAGTTTACAATATGCTATTGACCGGGTTTGATGCTCCTCGACTGAAAAAACAGTATCTCGGTCGTGTGATCAGAGAGCATAACCTGCTGCAAACCCTTACTCGAGTGAACCGTCCCTATAAAACCTTCCGCTATGGCTATGTGGTGGATTTTGCGGACATCCGCAGTGAATTTGATAAAACCAACAAGGCATACTTTGAAGAATTGCAGTCTGAGCTTGGCGATGAATTTGAAAAATACCGGAATATTTTCAAGTCTCAAGAGGAGATTGAGCAGGACTTAAAGAGCATACAGGACAAGCTGTTTCTATATGCAACAGACAATGCAGAACTATTCTCTCAGCAGATCACCGCTCTGGACGATAAGGGCGAGCTGCTTTCTTTGCGTCAGGCATTGGATACTTACAAAGAATTGCTCAATATTATGAAATTCTTTGGCTACGATGAGCTGGCAAAGAAGTTTTCGATGGAACGTCTTCATGCCATGCTCACCGAGGTTAATAATCGTATCAGCATTATCAACCTAAAGCAGAATATGCAGAAAAGCGAGGATATGACCGAGCTGCTCAATACCGCTCTGGATCAGGTTGAGTTTCATTTCCGCAAAGTGTCCGAGAGCGAAATGGTGATTGCTGACCAGTTCCGGGATATTTTGGAGAAAACCCGTCGTGAGCTGGAACGTTCCCTTGACCCTAAAGACCCGGAGTATGTTTCTCTACTTGATGAACTCAAGCGGATTTTCAAAAAGAAAAACATAGAGGAACTGACCGCTGACGAAATGAAAGAGCACATTCAGGACTTGGAGCGGATTCGGAAAGCTGCTGCACAGCAGAATCTTCGGGATCAGATGCTGTGCTCCAAGTATGGCAATGATGCAAAATATATGCGTACCCACAAACGATTGAAAGCAAGTCCACCACCCATTGGAGCAGATTCTGTGATTTTCAATGTTCTTATGGGCGTGAAAGCGGCAGTTGATCAAAAAGTTTTGAAAAATCAACGGATGATGGACAACCATGCGTTTTTCTCTCAGGAGATCATGCCGTCCATTATCCAATCCTGTCGCAAGAGCGGCGTAAAACCCACTCTCGATCAGGTGAAGTTTATAGACCAATGTATTTCGACTGAATATTTTGCCGAAAGGAATTATACCGCATGATGCAGATTGAATCGATTACCATAAAGACAAAACAGATGATTGATGACCTGAAAGCCATCTGTGCCAATTTTGGCTTGGGTGGCTCTCCGGGTGAATATAAAATCATCACTCAGGTGTTTCTGTACAAATATCTGAGTGATAAATTCGGCTATGAAGCCAGCAAAGTGGAACCGTCTATTTCTGAGGCGGAAAATCTGGAAGTAGCATTGACTACCATGCCAGACGAAGACTATGAGATGATGCTCATGATGCTGGGCGGCAATGTGGCGAAGCTGAAGAAGAACCACTATATTTCCTACCTGTTTAACCACCAAAACGACGACAGCATGAAGAAAGTAGATGGAACCCCATATCCATTCCATGAGCTTTTTGATGATACGCTGGTGGATATTGCAAACTACAACCTGGACATTTTCTCTGTCCAAACCGGCAGTGAGGAAAAAATCAAGCTCTTTGAGCCAATCTCCCAGTATGTCATTGAAACGGCAAAAAAATCTGCCTTTTGCCGTGCTATCATTAATAAGCTGGTGGAGTTTAGTTTTGCAGAAGTTTTTGAGCAGAAATATGACTTCTTCTCCCAAATTTTTGAGTATCTGATTAAGGACTATAACAAGGATTTTGGTAAGTATGCGGAATACTACACCCCGCACACTATTGCAGATATCATTGCCCGTATCATGGTGCATGGAGAAGTTACCAATGCTACCGTCTATGACCCTGCGGCTGGCTCCGGTACGCTGGTATTGGCTCTGGCTCACCAGATTGGTGAAGATAACTGCACCATCTACACCCAGGACATTTCTTCCAAGTCCAACGAGTTTCTTCGTTTGAACCTGATCCTCAACAATCTGGTTCACTCTCTCAGCAATGTGGTGCATGACGATACGCTGATTGCCCCCAGACACCTGAATCCACAGAAGAATGGGCTTGCCAAGTTCCAGTATATTGTCAGCAATCCTCCCTTCAACATGGACTTTAGCGACAATCGGGAAACCTTAGCCGGTGAAAAATATAGCAGCCGTTTCTTTGCCGGTGTGCCCAATATTCCCAATAAAGACAAGAGCAGCATGGCTGTGTACCTAATGTTCTTGCAACACATCATCTATTCTATGGATACAACCGGCAAAGCTGCGATCGTGGTTCCTACCGGCTTTCTGACTGCTGGTTCTGGCATTCCCAAAAAGATTCGGGAGCATATCGTGAAAAATCGTATGCTGCGTGGCGTTGTGTCCATGCCCTCCAATATCTTCGCCACCACTGGTACTAATGTGTCCATCATCTTCCTGGATAAAGAAAACCGGGATGGACAGGTGATTTTGATGGATGCGTCCAAGCTGGGCACCAAAGAAAAGGTTGACGGCAAAAACCAGCGGACAGTGCTGAGCCAGGAGGAAATCAATAAGATTATCGACACTTTCAATGCCGGAGAAGCAGTCGATGATTTCTGCGTGGCAGTCAGCTACAAAGAGATTGAGGAAAAGAAGCTGTCCTTCTCTGCCGGTCAGTATTTTGAGGTCAAAATTGAGTATGTGGAGCTGACTCCTGATGAATTTGCCGAGAAGATGAACGGATTCACCACCCGACTGGACGAGCTGTTTGCAGAGAGCCATCGGCTGGAGGATGAGATTAAGCAGCAGTTGGGGCGGGTGAAATATGAGTAAAGTCGAATATAAAAATACACACATAAAAGATATTGGTCGTGTCGTTACAGGAAAAACTCCCGAAACCAAAAAGGCTGAATTTTATGGTGATGGGTATATGTTTATAACCCCAACGGAATTACATGATGGGTACAATATCCAAGTATCCGAAAAATACATAACGGAATTGGGACTTCAGAGTATTAAATCCAATTGTATAGAAGAGACAAGTGTAATGGTCGGATGCATTGGTTGGGATATGGGAAATGTAGCAATATGTCATAGAAAATGTGCTACAAATCAGCAGATTAACTCTATTACAGATTTCAACCCAAAGTATAATCCATTTTACACATACTATTGGCTTTTAACGAAAAAAGATTACCTGTTCACCATTGCTTCTGTTACTCGAACACCTATTCTTAGTAAAAGTACATTTGAAGAAATTGTTATACCCATGCCGGATCGTTCGATTCAAGATAACGTGGTCGGAATACTTAAATCCATAGACGATAAGATCGAAAATAATAAAAGAATTTGTTTCGAATTGGAAGCTATGGCAAAGACCATCTATGATTACTGGTTTGTACAGTTTGATTTCCCCGATGAGAACGGTAAACCTTACCATACCTCCGGCGGTGAAATGGTCTGGAACGAGCAGCTTAAACGGGAGATTCCCAAGGGGGGGGAAGTTACAAACATTGGGAATCTCACGACCGTTGTAACTGGAAAAGAAGATGCAAATTTTTCTTCTCCAAATGGAAAGTATAAGTTTTTCACGTGCTCTCAAGAAGCTCTCCTATGTGATACACCAGCATTTTCAGGACAAGCTGTTTTAATTGCTGGAAATGGTGACTTTAATGTTAAGCATTATTCGGGTGAATTCAATGCCTATCAGCGGACATATGTGTTGATTCCAGAAAACCAGATCTACTATGGGGCAATGTATATTTCCGCCAAAAATCAAATTCAAGCATTCAAAAACGGTTCTAATGGTTCAATCGTAAAATTTATTACCAAAGGCGATGTAGAGAATATTCCTTTTATATTACCAAATGATGATTCGATTTTTCATCAGATAAATAAACTAATAGAGAAAATTGAACTCTGCGAGAGGGAGAATGAAGAACTAACAAAACTCCGTGACTGGCTCCTGCCCATGCTGATGAACGGACAGGCACGGGTGGAATGAAAGGAAATGTATATGGAAATGTTTGAAACTTTACTTATTGCGTGCGTACCTGCAATTATCAGTGGAATTATAAGTTTTATTTTGGCAAAAAGTCAGGCAAAATCTGAAAATGAAAAACTCCGATTATCAAATCAGCACGAAATTGATCGACTAATGGAACAACACAAAGTCGATATTGATGCTATTCGAGAACAGCATCGTTTAGAAATGCAGTCAAAGGAGCAAGAACATCAATATAAACTTGAAATTATGCAAAAAGAGCATGGCAATGAGCTCATCCGTCAGGAAAAAGAACAGGAAAATACCGCCAAATACAACGCTATGGGAAATGTTATGACTGGATTATTTAATGGAATGTTTGGCGGAATTATGAATTCGCCCGAAGTTCAGTCGGAAATGAGCAGGAAAATTCTTGAAGGCATGAACAATACTTCTGATTCACAAAAGTAGATAAAACTCCGTTACTGACTTCTGTCTATGTTGATAAATGGATAGTAACGAGTAGAATGAGGTGAAAAATGAGACGAAATTTTGCGCAAATTCTGAAGGATGCTAAGATTGACATTAAATCAGAATATCAGAAATTATATAGTATGCTTTATGATCGTAGTATCCAAGTGTCAAACACCAAACGGATATCTGCATACGACGAATTAAGTGATTACTTCCTGGGATTTTATTTTCGTGGAACCTGTTTATCTATAGAGGAGTTTAATGACATACATGGATTTCACTTTGAGAAAGATCCAGAACCTTTTCATATTGAAAATTTGATTCTGATATGTGAGTATATTGAAAATATGCTTATAGGGTATCAAAATGCACAGTGTACATCCGGGATTGGATATTTACCAATGCAACAACCAGCAATTAATGTACAGTTTTACCTTATGCAAATTTCTCAGGTTATCGAAAAAATAGGATATATGCCTTTAAATCAAGATGGTTTTGTAATATATGTTGAGAAATCGCCTGCGGCAATTTCAGTAGCAGAAAATGAGGAGATTCCGAAAGAAATATCTTATAAGCTGATTTCTTATAACCACCATAGTATGAAAGGAAATTTGCAGGAGAAGAAAAATATTATTCTAAAACTTGCAGAACTGCTGGAAGCAAAAAGGAGTGAATTAAGCATCGTTGATAAGGATTTTTCGAGTGATCTTTTTTATTTGTTTAACAATCTAAATCTCCGTCATAACAATATTGAACCTTCTATAAAAGGAAAGTTCAAACAAGCAGTTGCCGATATGTCTTCAGAAGAATTAGAGTACTGGTATGATGAAACATATCAGATGTGTCTCTTGGCTTTTTTACGGTTGGAACAGGCAGATCGAAAGATGGAATTTAATAAATTAAAAAGTATAATTGAATCAAAAAGATAAATACACAAAGAAAACTTTGAAAATTTTTTATTTTTATAGGCATAAAAAGTAATGTGGTATAGAGAGGTGAATTTAGAATTATCTGTCAAATAAGCCCATATGACTCATAGTTTTTTGATGGTCATATGGGCTGTTAGGTGGTACGGATATTATCTGGTGAAGATGAGTTCTTTATTAACGATTTCCTCTGCACGGTTGCGGATATTGTTCATGGCTCCGACCCATGACAGCTGATCCTGCGCTTTCAGATACTCGCTGATGCACTCTTTCTCTGCCAGTTGCGTTACAAGAAGGTCGAGCTTGTTTCGAGCCTGAGTATCAATGTCAGCAAGATAAGTATACAGCTTGCCACTGAGAATGAGGTCGTTGTAGAATATGGGACGATACTCTTTTAGGTATTGTTGGTGCTTTTTACCCCAGATACCGATGGGGTGATTTTCTTCTTCTGGTATGAACAGACATGGCAGATAATAATCTCCCAGCAGTTCATACCAAAGACCGTTGCTGTTATCGTAGATGTATTTTTCCATAGTGCTAACCTCCGTGTATTATTTGAAATAGATAGTTCCGAGTGGCTTTGAGGTGAATCGGTCAGCGGAGGTTAGGTTGTAGTCAGTGGCTACAAAATGGCTACAGAATTCGTAAAGACGCTACGGATAGCGTGAAATATGTGGAATGTGTGGACGAAAAGCGTACTTTTAGTGCATAAAATCACGGGAAATTAAGGTCTGGCGCTCGAGTGGGAATAAGTTAGAAAAGCCGAAAAAACCAGTGTTTACAAGGCTTTTCGGACTTTGCCCACCGCTTCTGATAAGGTTTTGATAAGATTCCGCTGAAACGCAATTATTCTGCGTTGCCAGTGGCTTGTGAGTAAAGAATAATTTCTCTTGACTCACAAAATACCCATATTAGCATTTAAGCCCGTACTGATCGGATGTCAGTACGGGCTTTTTGTCGTTTATTTTACTCTTTATCCTCTTTCAATGCCGCAATCAGCATGTCGCTGAGTTCCTGTGACGGAACTTTCGCCCAACGTTGAGTCGTGTCCTCAGCCGGGAATGTATAACGCCAATGGTCATACTGTTCCTTGCTGATCTCGCCGTTTCTGAGCTTTTCGGCTTGGTCCGCCCACGCGGAAAGCATTTTGAAAATGGACTCGTCCATCGTCCGCTTGCTGCCATCAAAGACGATATGCACTTCGTCCCCATGCTTTTCCGCCCTTACACCATGAATGTCCTCAATCGCAAAAAAGGTATGAATAAAGCCGAGGTCGCTGTCAATATCGGGGATGTTCAGAGCCAAAGGAGAAACCTCCAGCACATTGGCAAGCGCTTTCACCAAGTCCTCCTTGGGCGTTCTAGAGCCGGACTCGTACTGAGCCATGCGAACATCAGCGGTCTTTTGGGGAAAGCCAACGGCTTGACCAAGCCACTTCTGCGTCATGCCACGCAGATTGCGTATAAAGCGGATTCTTTCACCGATTGCCATGCTTTTCACTCCTTGCTGTGTCGTTGTGTTTA